>Ga0209051_1000561_pt1 | contig 45148 bp, 46 predicted proteins | sample AraplaCvi_mMS_r2_2_FD_184286 | JGI IMG/M metagenome (GOLD analysis project Ga0209051, IMG submission 184286) | Arabidopsis root microbial communities from North Carolina, USA - plate scrape MF_Cvi_mMS_r2 (SPAdes) (version 2) | ecosystem: Host-associated > Plants > Roots > Endosphere | place...
GCTCGTCGGCCTTGATGGCGTCGCCGACCTTCTTGAACCAGGTGCCGACGGTTGCCTCGCTGACGGATTCACCGAGAGTTGGAACGCGGATTTCTGTGGCCATTGTTCAGATCCTGATTTCGTGTGTGTTCGTTTTAAGCGTTTCAGACGGCGGGCGGCCGCAAGATGATCGAGGGCATCGGCAGGATATCGAAACGGAAACCGAAACCGGAAGCAATGACCGGGTCGCCGTCGGCAAGAGCCTGCGCCGCCGCCTGATCCTCGACTTCGACGATTGCCATGCCGAAGGCGCCTTCACCCTCGAAGACGGGGCCGACGACGATCGCCGATCCCGCAAGCGCGTGCCGGTGCCAGTATTCGACATGGCGCTTCATCGCCGCCATTTCCTCTCCGGTCCCGTCATGCGGGAAAGTGGGGCGCGGCGGCAGCAGTCGCAGAAAGAAATAAGCCATTTGCGCCCCCCTTGTATTAGCCGCCCAATGCATCCTCGAGGAATGCGGCGAGCTGCGACAGATGCTTGGACATCAGGCCTGTCGCCGGCGAGGCGGCGGCCGGACGGCCGGTGTAGCGGACGCGCTGGTACTTTGCGTCGATGTGGGCGAGCACCCATTCGAGGAAGGGATCGATGAACGACCATGCGCCCATGTTCTTCGGCTCTTCCTGGCACCAGACCATCTCCGCATTGCGGAAGCGCGACAGCTCGTTGATCAGCGCCTTTGCCGGGAACGGATAGAGCTGCTCGACACGCAGGAGATAGATGTCGTCGATGCCGCGCTTTTCACGCTCTTCGAGAAGGTCGTAATAGACCTTGCCGGAGCACATGACGACACGGCGGATCTTGTTGTCCTTCTGCAGCTTGATCGGGCCGTCCTTGATCACCTCGGCATCGTCCCAGAGCAAGCGATGGAAGGCGGATTCACCGGCCATTTCGGCAAGCGTCGAGACCGCCCGCTTGTGGCGCAGCAGCGACTTCGGCGTCATCAGGATCAGCGGCTTGCGGAAGTCGCGCTTCAGCTGGCGGCGCAGGATGTGGAAGTAGTTCGCCGGCGTCGTGACGTTGGCGACCTGCATGTTGTCCTCAGCGCAAAGCTGCAGGAAACGCTCGAGGCGGGCCGAAGAGTGTTCCGGACCCTGGCCCTCATAGCCATGCGGCAGCAGGCAGACGAGGCCCGACATGCGCAGCCACTTGCGCTCGCCCGACGAGATGAACTGGTCGAAGACGACCTGCGCGCCGTTGGCGAAATCGCCGAACTGCGCTTCCCAGAGCGTCAGCGCATTCGGGCGGGCAAGCGAATAGCCATATTCGAAACCGAGCACTGCCTCTTCCGAAAGCATCGAATTGATGACTTCGTAGCGACCCTGCGTCGGCGAAAGATTGGCGAGCGGAATGTAGCGTTCCTCGGTTTCCTGATCGTAGAGAACCGAGTGGCGCTGCGAGAAGGTGCCGCGTTCGCAATCCTGGCCGGACAGGCGGATCTTGCTGCCTTCGACGCAGAGCGCGCCGAAGGAGAGCGCTTCGGCCATCGCCCAGTCGATGCCCTCGCCGGTGGCGATCATATTGGCGCGGTTTTCCATGAAGCGCTGGATCGTGCGGTGCGCATTGAAGCCCGCCGGGATCTCGGACAGCTTGCGGCCGATTTCCTTCAGCGTCTTCATCGGCACGGCGGTCTTGCCGCGGCGCTGCTCGTCGGCATTGTCAGCGGCGCGCAGGCCCGACCACTCACCATCAAGCCAGTCGGCCTTATTGGGCTTATAGTGCTGGCCGGCCTCGAACTCCTGTTCGAGATGAGCGCGCCAGTCGGCCTTCATCTTCTCGACTTCGCCTTCGGTCAGCAGGCCCTCGGCGACGAGGCGCGCCGCATAGAGCTGCAGCACGGTCTTGTGGCCGCGGATCACCTTGTACATCTTCGGCTGCGTGAAAGACGGCTCATCGCCTTCATTGTGGCCGTAGCGGCGGTAGCAGAACAAGTCGACCACGACGGGCTTATGGAACTTCATCCGGAATTCGGTTGCGACCTTGGCCGCATAGACCACTGCTTCCGGATCGTCGCCGTTGACGTGGAAGATCGGCGCCTCGATCATCTTTGCGACGTCGGACGGATAGGGCGACGAACGCGAGAAGGCCGGGTTCGTGGTGAAGCCGATCTGGTTGTTGATGATGACGTGCATGGTGCCGGCGACGCGGTGGCCGCGCAGGCCGGACAGGCCGAGGATTTCGGCAATGACACCCTGGCCGGCAAAAGCTGCGTCGCCATGGATCAGCAGCGGCAGAACCTTGGCGCGTTCGGAAAGCGGAATGATGTCGCCGTCCCAGACGGTAGCGCTCATATCCTGCTTGGCGCGAACCTTGCCCATGACGACCGGATCGACGATTTCCAGATGCGAGGGGTTTGCCGTCAGCGAGACATGCACCTTGTTGCCGTCGAATTCGCGGTCGGAAGAGGCGCCGAGATGGTACTTGACGTCGCCCGAACCTTCGACTTCGTCGGGTGCGTAGGAGCCGCCCTTGAACTCGTGGAAGATCGCCCGGTGCGGCTTGCCCATGACCTGGGACAACACGTTGAGGCGGCCGCGATGGGCCATGCCGAACACGGCTTCCTTGAGGCCGAGGTGGCCGCCGCGCTTGAGGATCTGCTCCAAAGCCGGGATCAGCGACTCGCCGCCGTCGAGGCCGAAGCGCTTGGTACCCTTGAACTTGACGTCGAGGAACTGTTCGTAGCCTTCAGCTTCGACCAGCTTGGCGAGGATCGCCTTCTTGCCTTCGGCCGAGAAGGCAACACCCTTGTCCGGGCCTTCGATGCGCTCCTGGATCCAGGCCTTCTCTTCCGGATTGGAGATGTGCATGAATTCGACGCCGAGCGTCGAGCAATAGGTGCGCTCGAGGATATCGATCATCTCGCGGATGGTCGCGTATTCCAGGCCGAGCACGTTGTCGATGAAGATCCTGCGGTCGTAATCGGCTGAGGTGAAGCCGTAATTCTCCGGCGACAGCTCGCGATAGTCGTCGACCGAAGCGGCGATGCCGAGAGGGTCGAGCTTGGCATGCAGGTGGCCGCGCATGCGGTAAGCGCGGATCATCATGATGGCGCGGACGGAATCGCGCGTCGCCTGCAGAACGTCGGCGCCGTCGGCGGGCTTGCCCTGCGCTTCGGCCTTGGCCTTCACCTTGGTTTCGATGACCTTCTCGACGATGCCCCAATCGCCATCGAGAGCCGACACCAGGTCGCCGCCAGCCTGAAGCGGCCAGTTCTTCTTGCGCCAGGAAGCGCCCTTGGCCGCCCTCTTCACATCGCTGGGATCTTCCTCCAGCGCCTTGAAGAAGGTGCGCCACTGATCGTCGACCGATGCCGGGTCCTCTTCGTACCGCGCATGAAGCTGCTCGATATAGGCAGCGTTGGCGCCATCCAGAAACGAGGTGATCTGAAACTGCTCGTTGGCTTCTTGCCGTGCCATGGTGATATGCGGACGCTTCCGTCCGCCTCCTGACTTTGATGAATTTGCCGGCTCGATCGCCGGCTGCCGCATTCCGATCGCCGCCTGTCCGCGGCGCATCTGCATGTCTCGTGCCGTCAAGACCGGGCGGAAGCGCAGATGCCGTCCTCCGCCCGGGTATTAAGTTGGTTTAGCCCTTGAGGACTTCAACCAGCGTCTTGCCGAGGCGGGCCGGAGACGGCGACACCTTGATGCCTGCCGATTCCATCGCCGCGATCTTCGATTCCGCGTCGCCCTTGCCGCCGGAGACCACAGCACCGGCATGGCCCATGGTGCGGCCCTTCGGTGCTGTGCGGCCGGCGATGAAGCCGGCCATCGGCTTCTTGCGGCCCTTCTTGGCCTCGTCCTTGAGGAACTGCGCGGCGTCTTCTTCTGCGGAGCCGCCGATTTCGCCGATCATGATGATGGAGGTCGTGGCTTCGTCGGCCAGGAACATTTCCAGCACGTCGATAAACTCGGTGCCCTTGACCGGGTCGCCGCCGATGCCGACGGCCGTCGTCTGGCCGAGGCCTTCGTTGGAGGTCTGGAAGACGGCTTCATAGGTCAGCGTGCCCGAGCGGGACACGATGCCGACCGAACCCTTGCGGAAGATCGAGCCCGGCATGATGCCGATTTTGCATTCTTCCGGCGTCAGGATGCCCGGGCAATTGGGGCCGAGCAGCCGCGACTTGGAGCGGTCGAGGCGAGCCTTGACGCGCACCATGTCCATGACCGGGATGCCTTCGGTGATGCAGGTGATGAACGGGATCTCGGCATCGATAGCCTCGATGATCGCGTCGGCGGCACCGGCCGGCGGAACATAGATGACGGTCGCGTCGGCACCGGTCTTTTCCTTGCCCTCGGCAACGGTCGCGAAGATCGGCAGGCTTTCGCCCTTTGCGCCGGACCAGGTTTCGCCGCCCTTCTTCGGGTGGATACCGCCGACCATCTGCGTGCCGTAGTAGGCGAGCGCCTGTTCGGTGTGAAACGTGCCGGTCTTGCCGGTCAGACCCTGCACGAGGATCATGGTGTCTTTATTGACGAGAATAGACATGCGAGGCCTTTGTCTAGGAGAGGTTGGAAGACGTGGGGGACGAACGACGATAGATGCCGCTGACGACCTCCTGCCAAGTATCGCTGCCTGCAGGCGAAAAGCTGACGCCCATCCGGTAGCAGTCTTCATTTTCAAATGCGAATACGGTGCGCTGTCTGCCGCGCGGCGAAGTCTTCATCAGCACGAGTTCATTGCCGGGCCACTCGCCGGAAGCCGGCGAAGGCGGCGCAAAACCCGCGGTGTCGAATTGGTAGAGCTTGTAGGCCTGGTCTGAGACATCGAAGCCGAAAACATTTCGGGCCTCGAACGAAACAGCACCATCGCGCGTCTGGCGGTAGCGCTGCTCGATGAAGAATCCACCGAACAGCGTCTCGCCGGAAAGCTCGGCGCTGGCCGTGCCTTCGCTCGTCCACGCCGACGCCGCGACATGCTCTTCCCCTTCCCAGGTGCCGGCGAAGGCATTGAGGCGGAGATGAGCAGCAGATGGCGTCGACTGGAAGGCCATGATCGCTCTCAGCCGTTGATCGCCGCGACGATCTTCTTGGCCGCATCGTCCAAGTCGTCAGCCGCCGTGATCGCCAGACCCGACTCGTTCAGGATCTTCTTGCCGAGCTCGACATTGGTGCCTTCAAGGCGCACGACCAGCGGAACCTTGAGGCCGACTTCCTTGACCGCGGCAATGACGCCCTCGGCGATGACATCGCACTTCATGATGCCGCCGAAGATGTTGACGAGAATGCCTTCGACCTTGGGGTCTGCAGTGATGATCTTGAAAGCCGCAGCAACCTTCTCCTTGCCGGCGCCGCCGCCGACGTCGCAGAAGTTGGCCGGCTCCTTGCCGTAAAGCTTGATGATATCCATCGTCGCCATGGCAAGGCCCGCGCCGTTGACCATGCAGCCGATATTGCCGTCGAGCGCGACATAAGCGAGGTCCCACTTCGAGGCCTCGATTTCCTTGGCGTCTTCTTCGGTTTCGTCGCGCAGCGTCTTGACGTCGTCGTGACGGAAGAGCGCATTGCCGTCGAAGGACATCTTCGCGTCGAGAACCCGCAGATGACCATCCTTCATGACGATCAGCGGATTGACCTCGAGCAGCGCCATGTCTTTCTCGTTGAAGGCCTTGTAGAGCGCCGGGAAGAGCGACTTCGCATCTTCGGCGGCCGCACCGTCGAGCTGCAGAGCCTTGGAAATCGCAGTAACGTCGGCAGCCGTCACGCCAGCTTCCGGATCGATGGCAATCGTCTGGATCTTCTCCGGCGTGTCATGGGCGACAGCCTCGATGTCCATGCCGCCCTCGGTGGAAACCACGAAAGCCACGCGGCCGACCGCACGGTCGACCAGCAGCGAGCAATAGAGCTCGCGAGCGATGTCGGCGCCGTCTTCGATATAGAGGCGGTTGACCTGCTTGCCGGCGTCGCCGGTCTGCGCCGTCACCAGCGTATGCCCGAGCATTTCCTTGGCATGGGCAACCACTTCGTCGATCGACTTGGCGAGACGCACGCCACCCTTGGCCTCCGGCGACAGTTCCTTGAACTTGCCCTTGCCGCGGCCGCCGGCGTGGATCTGGCTCTTGACCACGTAAAGCGGGCCGGGAAGCGACTTGGCGGCAGCCTCAGCCTCTTCGACCTTAAGAATAGCCACACCCTCGGCGACTGGCGCGCCATAGCCTTTCAGCAGAGCCTTGGCTTGATATTCATGAATGTTCATGGGTCTATCCCTGTTTGGATTACGTCAGCGCCAATTACTTGAGGGCAGGCGCGATATTGATGCAGGCTTCGCAGAGACCGGCGACGGCGCCGACGGACTTGTCGAAGGCTTCCTTCTCGGTCTTGTTGAGATCGATCTCGATGATGCGCTCGACGCCGCCGGCGCCGATGACGGTGGGAACGCCGACATACATGTCCTTGACGCCGTACTGGCCGCTCAGGTGAGCCGCGCAGGGCAGAACGCGCTTCTTGTCCTTGAGGTAGGATTCGGCCATCTCGATCGCCGAGGCGGCCGGCGCGTAATACGCCGAGCCGGTCTTCAGCAGGCCGACGATTTCGGCGCCGCCGTCACGGGTGCGCTGGATGATCTCTTCGAGGCGTTCCTTGGTGACCCAGCCCATCGTGACGAGGTCGGTGAGCGGAATGCCGCCGACCGTCGAGTAGCGGGCGAGCGGCACCATCGTGTCGCCGTGGCCGCCGAGCACGAAGGCGGTGACGTCCTGGACGGAGACGTTGAATTCCTTGGCGAGGAACAGACGGAAGCGCGAGGAGTCGAGAACGCCGGCCATGCCGACGACTTTGTTGGCCGGAAGGCCGGAAAACTTCTGCAGCGCCCAGACCATGGCGTCGAGCGGGTTGGTGATGCAGATTACGAAAGCGTTCGGGGCGTATTTTTTGATGCCGGCGCCGACCTGCTCCATGACCTTGAGATTGATGCCGAGAAGATCGTCGCGACTCATGCCCGGCTTGCGGGCAACGCCGGCGGTGACGATGCAGACGTCAGCGCCTTCGATCGCGGAATAGTCGCTGGCGCCCGTCAGATTGACGTCGAAGCCTTCGACCGGCGAGGACTGAGAGATATCGAGACCCTTACCCTGAGGAATGCCGTCCGCAATGTCGAAGAGGACAATGTCGCCCAGTTCCTTCAGGCCGGCGAGGTGCGCCAGCGTGCCACCAATCATGCCAGAACCAATGAGTGCGATCTTGTTACGCGCCATTTCGCTGTTTCCTTTGCCATCAAATTCGGTGAACGACGCGTCAAGGCACCGCCCAATGACGCAATCGCATAGACCGAAAGCCCAAAAATGGCAATCCATTAATTTTGATGCAGCAATTTCAATCGTTTAGATACAAAAATTCTTACGTAAACGTAAGATATTATGTCACCAAATTGTTATTCGGCGGCGCGCTTCTCGTGGTGCAGCGCAAGATATTCGGCACTGCGCATCTCAAATAGCCGTGATGCCGTGCGGTCGAATTCAAACCCCTCCGTGCCCCGACGGTGCAGCAATAGTTCCTCCGGCATGGCCGCCGCGGAAATGTAGAGCCGCACGGCATGGTCGTAGAACGTATCGACCATAATGATGAAGCGTTTGATCTGGTTCCGTTTTTCCGGCCCGAGCAAGGGAACGTGATCGAGGAAGACCGTGTCGAAGCGCTCGGCGATCGCCAGAAAGTCGACCGCCCCGAGCGGCCTGTCGCACAGATCGATGAAGGAAAACCGCGCCATGCGCTCGGCGGCGAGCGGCACGTGGATGTGGCGCCCCTTCATCGGAATATCCAGCGGCTGCGCCTTGCGCCCGTGCAGCGCCTGCGTCCAGGACGCATCCATCGCCATGTCGTTATGATCGTTGATCGGCACCAGATAGACCGGCTGGCTGCTCAGCTTCTCCATCCGGTAATCGGTCGGCGAATCCAGGGTGACGACGTCGACGTGCTGCTTGAGAAGGGCGACGAAGGGCAGGAAGAGGCCGCGGTTGAGGCCATCCGGGTACAGATTGTCGGGCTCGACATTCGAGGTCGCGACCAGCACGCATCCGCGCGCGAAAAGCTCGGAGAACAGCCGCGACAGGATCATCGCATCTGCGATATCGGTGACCGTGAATTCGTCGAAGCAGAGCAGCTCCGCTTCCTCGTAGAGGGCGGCGGCAACCGGCGGCATCGGGTCGGCCTGCTTCGTCTCGCCGTTCTTGAGCTTCAGCCGATGCGTTGCGATGCGGTTATGCACATCCGCCATGAATTCGTGGAAATGCGCCCGCCGCTTCTTTTTGCAGGGCGCCATCGAGAAGAACATGTCCATCAGCATGGTCTTGCCGCGTCCGACGCTGCCGTGGATATACAGTCCCTTGATGCCGGCGGCGGATTTCTTCTTGGCGGCAAACAGCCAGCCAAGCGCGCTCGATTTTGCCGCTGGCCGTTGCTGCTTCAGCCCGGCAAGCACCCGATCCAGGCTTTTGGCCACATCCATCTGGGCGGCATCGACCTGCAGCGCACCGGAAAGTGTCAGCGATTTAAGCTGTTCGCAGACGCTGAGCGCATAATCTGGCATTGGCTGCATGAGGGCATATCCGCCTGTCAGTCATCGGCGGGGCCGCCGGATCGTTACCGCGCCGGTATTTGTTACCGCGCCGGTATTTGTTACCGGCTGAGGCTGATCTGCTGGCCCGTGCTGGTCTGGCCCTCGAAGCGGTTGTCGGCCGTCTTGTAGACGCTGCCGAGCTGGTTGCCCGAACGGTCCTTGAGCAGCACCTGCTTGCCGGCAACCTCCCAGGAGCCCATCGCCGTCAGCTCGCCGACACAGCCGCGCGTGCCGCCGCGCGAACCACTGCCGAGATTGGTGAGCGTCAGGAACATGTCGCAGCTGCCATTGACACGCCAGCTTCCGACCATCGATTCCTTGGTGACATCGAGCGCATTCGCAGCCATTGCGCCGGACTGCGCGCCCGGCATCGGTGCCGTCGATGCCGGCGCCGCCGGGAATTGCGAATTGTTGACCGGCGGAAGCTGCCCACCCTGAACCGAGGGAACCGGCTGCGCCGTCAACGGCGCCGGCCCGGCATTCGGGCTGGAGTTGTAATCATATGCCGTACGCTGACAACCGGCTAGAGCGAGAGCCACCACCAGACCTGTCATCGCATATCGCAACTGCATCATCATACTCCTGATTTCGGCTAGCGCCGCAGAGAAACGGGCGTGAGACAAGTCCGATTATCGTAACTCGCTTTGGTTAATCAAGTCGGACGGCATAAATTGCCCGTGACAACAACTAACCGAAAAACGATACAGTTCAACTGTCCCGCTGCAAAACTTCCTGCACATAGAATTTGTCAGCAAGGTGTTGCGCGTGCTGATCTCTATCCGGATCCCAGTCGAACTCCCGCAATATCTCGGAATAACGCTCGAACGAGCTCTTCAGAAAGGATTGCACCAGCATCGGCGGCAGCCCCTCCCCCATTTCGCGCGTCTGTTTCTTGACATGCACGAGATCGAGTATCGCCGTTCGAAGGTCAGGAGCGATCGAGATCGCCTCGAGACATTCCAGCATATTCATCGGTGGCAGCACGCGAAACGAACGCTGGCGCATCCATTCGAGCGCGATGGCCGGACGCACGGCATAAAGAAACTTCTTCAGCTTGATCGCCCCCTCGCCCTGGCTCTGAAAATGCTGCCGCATGAGCCCGACATAATGAGCAGCGACCTTTTCCGGCACCATGATGAGATCGAGCAGCGCGGCGAGACGCGAGCGAAAACCCGATTCCTCTTCATAAGCGATCGGCGATTTCAGCCATTCGAGCACCACCGCGTTTCCCTTGAGCGCAAGCAGCAGCGCCTTTCGCAGATCCCAGCCGCCGGTATCGATATCGCCGATGATCGGAAATTCGATGACATCGCGCACGGAAGCAAGGGCGAGGTGGTGCTCGACGGGACGGATATAGACGAAGCGGCAGTCATAATCGCTGTCGGGCGACGGAAATCCCCAGGCGCGGCTGCCGCTTTCGATCGCAAAACCGATACGGATACCCTGCTCGCGCACCGAGGCGAGCCGTGACCTGATCTCTCTGACGGCTTCGGGATCGAAGCCGTCTATTCCGCCATTGGCATGCATACGTTGATCAGACCCGGCGCTCGACCATCATCTTCTTGATTTCGGCGATCGCCTTGGCCGGGTTGAGACCCTTCGGGCAGGTCTGCGCGCAATTCATGATCGTGTGGCAGCGATACAGGCGGAACGGATCCTCGAGGTTGTCGAGACGTTCGCCGGTCGCCTCGTCTCTGGAGTCGATCAGCCAGCGATAGGCCTGCAGCAGAACGGCCGGACCGAGATAGCGGTCGCCGTTCCACCAATAGCTCGGACAGGAGGTCGAGCAGCAGGCGCAGAGGATGCATTCATAAAGACCGTCGAGCTTCTGCCGGTCCTCATGGCTCTGCTTCCATTCCTTGGCGGGCGCCGGCGACACCGTCTTCAGCCAGGGCTCGATCGAACGATGCTGGGCGTAGAAGTTGGTGAGGTCAGGCACCAGATCCTTGACGACAGGCAAATGCGGCAGCGGATAGATCTTCACCGCGCCGGTGATATCGTCGAGGCCCTTGGTGCAAGCAAGCGTGTTCGTACCGTCGATATTCATCGCGCAGGAGCCGCAGATGCCCTCGCGACAGGACCGGCGCAGCGTCAGCGTCGGGTCGATCTTGTTCTTGATGTACAGCAGGCCGTCGAGCACCATCGGGCCACAATCGTCGACATCGATGTAGAAGGTATCGATCGACGGGTTCTGCCCGTCATCCGGGCTCCAGCGGTAGACGCGGAATTCGCGGGTGTTCGTCGCACCCGCCGGCTTCGGCCAGACCTTGCCTTCGCGCATCTGAGAATTCTTGGGGAGAGCGAGTTCAACCATATCCGGTTCCTCTTGAGATCAGTACACGCGAGCCTTCGGCTCGATCTTGTACGGATCGATGCCTTCGGCGATCAGCTGGGTGTGAACCGGGCGGTAGTCGAGCTTGACGTCGCCTGCTTCGCCGACCCAGGCGAGCGTGTGCTTGCGCCAATTGACGTCGTCGCGGCCGGCAAATGCACCCTCGGTATAATCCTCGCGGGCATGCGAACCGCGGCTCTCCTTGCGGGCCTCGGCGCCGTAGATCGTCGTGATGGCGTTGGCCATGAGGTTCTGCAGCTCCAGCGTCTCCACAAGATCCGAGTTCCAGATCATCGAGCGGTCGGTAACCTTGATATCACGCATTTCCTGCCAGATCGCCGAGATGCGCCGGCAGCCGGATTCCAGCGATTCCTGGGTGCGGAAGACGGCCGCGTCTTCCTGCATGGCGCGCTGCATTTTCTCGCGCAGTTCCGCCGTTGGCGTGGCGCCGCTGGCGTGGCGCAGCCCGTCGAAACGGTCCATGATCTTGTCGCAGGCTGCGACATTGAGATGTGGGATCGGCGCGGCGCGGTCGATCACCTCGCCGGCGCGGATCGCCGCGGCGCGGCCGAAGACCACGAGGTCGATCAGCGAGTTGGAGCCGAGGCGGTTGGCGCCGTGCACCGAGGCGCAGCCGGCTTCACCGACGGCCATCAGCCCGGGGATGATCCGTTCCGGATTGGCGCCGTCGGCGTTCAGCACCTCGCCCCAATAATTGGTGGGAATGCCGCCCATATTGTAATGAACCGTCGGCAGGACCGGGATCGGCTCGCGGGTGACGTCGACGCCGGCAAAGATCTTGGCGCTCTCGGAGATCCCCGGCAGCCGCTCGTGCAGCACGGCCGGATCGAGATGGTCGAGATGCAGGAAGATGTGGTCCTTGTTCTTGCCGACGCCGCGGCCTTCGCGGATCTCCAGCGTCATGCAGCGCGAAACGACGTCACGTGAGGCAAGGTCCTTGGCCGACGGCGCGTAACGCTCCATGAAACGTTCGCCCTCGGAGTTGACCAGATAACCGCCTTCGCCGCGTGCGCCTTCGGTGATCAGACAGCCCGAACCGTAGATGCCGGTCGGGTGGAACTGCACGAATTCCATGTCCTGCAACGGCAGGCCCGCGCGCGCCACCATGCCGCCGCCGTCGCCGGTGCAGGTGTGGGCTGAGGTTGCCGAGAAATAGGCGCGGCCGTAGCCGCCGGTCGCCAGCACCACCATCTTGGCAGCGAAGCGATGGATCGTGCCGTCATCGAGGCACCAGGCGACAACGCCGGTGCAGCGGCTGCCGTCTTCCGACATGATCAGGTCGAGCGCGAAATACTCGATGAAGAATTCGGCGTTGTGGCGCAGCGACTGGCCATAGAGCGTGTGCAGGATGGCGTGGCCGGTGCGGTCGGCAACGGCGCAGGTGCGCTGCACCGGCGGGCCTTCGCCGTAATTCTGCATATGGCCGCCAAACGGGCGCTGGTAGATCTTGCCTTCCTCGTTGCGCGAGAACGGCACGCCGTAATGCTCGAGCTCATAGACCGCCTTCGGCGCTTCCATGGTCAGATACTGCATGGCGTCAACGTCGCCGAGCCAGTCGGAGCCCTTGACGGTGTCGTAGAGATGCCACTGCCAGCTGTCGGGCGTCATGTTGCGCAGCGAAGCGGCAATCCCGCCCTGCGCGGCAACCGTATGCGAGCGGGTCGGGAATACCTTGGTGATGCAGGCGGTGCGAAAACCCTGCTCGGCCATCCCCAGCGTGGCGCGCAGACCGGCGCCGCCGGCGCCGACGACGATCACGTCGTAGGAGTGATCGACATATTTGTAGGCCTTGCCGTTCTGGGCGGGTGAAGTCGGTGCCATATCGAGCTTATCCTACGAATGCGATTTTCAGAATGGCGAAGAGACAGAGGCCGGCGATCAGGATCGCAAAGAAGGTGTTCAGCATTAAGAGCGCGATCTTGCCGAACTCGCCGTGCACGTAATCCTCGATGATCACCTGCATGCCGAGCTTCATGTGGATGACGCCTGAAATCACCATAAGTCCCATGACGACCGCGACGAAGGGGTTCGACAAGGCGCGAACCACATCCGCATACGGCGCGCCGGCATAGGCGATCATGAAGAAGAGGAAGAAAAGGATGAGTGGAACATTGGCGACGGCCGTCAGACGCTGGCGCCAGAAATGGTCCGTGCCGTCCTTGGCGGAGCCGAGCCCGCGAACCTTGCCGAGGGGGGTGCGCATATCCATGAGAGGACCTTTAGAAGCGAATGAGGAAGCCGATCACCCAGACCAGCACGGTCAGACAGAGCGACCCGATGATGTTGGCAATGGCGAGCTTGGTCGAGAATTCCTTCCCGAAGCCGTAGCCGAGATCCCACATGAAGTGGCGGAAGCCGCCGAGCATGTGGTGCAGCAGCGCCCAGGTATAGCCGAGCAGCACGAGCTTGCCGAGAAGGCTGCCGAGCACCCAGTTGGCCCAGTCGTAGGAGCCCTGGCCGCTTGCCGCTGCGATCAGCCACCAGGCGACGAGCAGCGTCCCGACATACAGCGCGCCACCGGTAATGCGGTGGACGATGGACATGACCATGGTGGGAATAGGTTTGTAGATTTGCAAATGCGGCGACAGGGGCCGGTTATTTGTCACGTTCGCCATCAGAACCTCGCGGCGGCTTCTCTGCGCTCCCGGATTTCGGAGCATGCTCAGTCAACCACACGATGACGTATTCTCTGTGTGCGTTGCATCAATTGCGACGTTTAATCACCGGAAACGCCGACGACAAGCACAATCGCTGTCTTGCCTTAATTTAATCGATTGGGGTTACCACGAAATTTGCAGGCTAACGAAACTGGTGTTTCCGGCTCAATAATTGGGCCGTTCTCCCGAGCTGCATGGACAAGCTGCCGCTTTTGGCGCAATCTGGCGTTAACGATTTGTTAACGATCGGAATTCCGGAGGCCGGCGTCCATGTTTCGCAGTCTATGCGCAGTCACCCTGCTTGCACTCGCCGCGCTTGCCGCACTGCCCGCCGCTGCCGGCGAGCGCCGTGTTGATCATCGCTTCACCGACCGTCGCTTTCCCGATCAACGCTTCCTTGCCCATCGCCACGCCCTTCACAACGGATTGTTTCTCGGCGAACGGGCAAGCTGGCGCGATCGCGGCATCGGTTTCGACAACAGCTATGGCCGCCGGCACGGCAGAGAGCGGATGCCTTTCTTGAAGCAGTTTTCGTCGGCGGCAACAGATCGGGTGACCCGCGGCAGCCTCATCGTCGTCTTGCCTCAGGCACGGGGTGAGGACGGCGGCGATAACTATGCCGGCTCTTCCTATGTCTATCAGGTCGATGGCGGAACCTATGTCGGCGGCGCCGGCTACGGTTTCTATCCCGCGCCGCGGCCCGAGCCGCTGGCCCCGAAGGCAAAGGTCATCGACGTCGCCGTCCAGGACGACCCTTGCACCTACGAGGCCAATGTCTGCGTCATCCGGCCTTAGAACACGATGATTTTAGGCCCTGTCGGCCTAAAATCTGAATCCTGTTCTAAATTAAAGGGTTAGAGCATGATATCGCCCGAAAACCGCTCACACTTTTCGGCATCATGCTCTGGATTCGGCTGAGCCGGGACCGAACCGCCACACCGTCGTCTTCTTGATTTCGCTGTCTTCGAGCGCCCGCGTCACCGGCACCTCGTAAACCGCGCAGAATTCCAGCCGGTCCCGAGGCAGGTAGCTGCGGCCGGGATCGCCGACCAGAACCAGCTTGCCCTCCGCCAGCCGCGACAGCCAGGGAATGAGCGCATCGGCAAACGCGCGGTCGTAGAAGACGTCGCCGGCAAGCACGATATCCGCATCGACGGGTTTGCCGATCAGATCGGTGCCGTTAAACCCCAGCGCAACGCCATTGGTCTCGGCATTCAACCGGATCGCGCTCTCCGTCCAGGGATCGATATCGGCGGCCGTTACCTCCAGGGCACCGGCCATCGCAGCCGCAATGCCGACGAGGCCGGAACCGCTGGCGAAATCCAGCACGCGCTTGTCGCGCACCATCTCCGGATGATCGAGGACGTAGCGCGCCAGTCCCTGGCCGCCCGCCCAGGCAAAAGCCCAGAAGGGCGGCGGCAGCCCGATCTCCTCCAGCTCCTCCTCCGTTTTCAGCCAGAGCTCATGCGCTTCGCTGGCCAGATGCAGCGAGATCTCCGGCACATGCGGCGGCGCCATCACGCTGGTATTGGCGCGGATGAAGGCTTCCGGATCGGTCTTCAACGCGGCGGATTGTCCAGCCCGCCCATGCGGCAGACTTCGGCCCATTCGTCATCCGTCACCGGCTGCACGGAAAGCCGCATGGAGGTGACGAGCGACATCTTGGCAAGCTTCTCGCTCGCCTTGACGTCCTTCAACGTCACCGGCTTCGGCATGTCCATGACGGCGCGAATGTGGACGCAATCCCACTTGGGATCGCCCTTGGCGGTGGAATCGGGCTGCGACAGGGCTGAGACTTCGACGATCCCGACAATCTCCAGCCCGTCATTGGAGTGGTAGAAGAAGCCCTTGTCGCCGATCTGCATCGCCCGCATGTTGTTGCGCGCCAGATAGTTGCGAACGCCGGTCCATTCCGTGCCCTTTTCGCCGGCGGCCTTCTGCTGCTCCCAGGACCAGGAGGCAGGTTCCGATTTATAGAGCCAGTGCGCCATGCCTCACGCCTCCGGCTTGTTGAAGACCCAGTTGTAGGCCTTCACCTCGACGCTTTCGAACAAGCCGGCCTTGGCATAAGGGTCGGCATCGGCAAGCGCCCGCGCCGCCTCCTTTGTCTCAGCTTCGACGATAATCAGGCTGCCGCAGGCTTTACCCTCATCATCGAGAAACGGGCCGGCGATCTTCAGCGTGCCCTCGGCGTTCAGCCCGTTCAGATACTCAAGATGAGGCGGCCGTGTTTCCATGCGCACATTCAGATGGCCCGGCTTGTCCTTGCAGAGAAGGGCGAAAAGCATGTCTGTCTCCTATTCGGTGGTAATGGGGCGCGTCATCAGCTGCTCGATCGCTTCTGCTATGTCGAGCCTGCCGTCGATGATGGCGGAAACGGCGTCGGTGATCGGCATGCTGACTGCAAGCTCCGCGGCAAGCCGCGAGGCGACGGAGGCGGCAAGCGCGCCTTCCACCAGCGCGCCCTGTAGCGGATCGACCTTTTCGCCGCGCCCGAGCGCGATGCCGAAGCGCAGGTTTCGCGATTGATGGCTGGTTGCCGTCAGCACCAGATCGCCGAGACCGGAAAGCCCGCGCACCGTATCGGCCTGCCCGCCCTTGGCGACGACGAAGCGCGACATTTCCGCAAGCCCACGCGCAATCAGCGCCGCACGGGCGGAATCGCCGATGCCGCCGCCTTCGACGATGCCGCAGGCGATCGCCAGCACATTCTTCAATGCGCCGCCGAGCTGCACGCCGATGCGGTCGCTGGAGGCATAAAGCCGGAAGGTCCGGCCTGATATCGCCTGGGCGAGCCGCTCGGCGATCTGCATATCCTCAGCCGCAATCGCCATCGCGGTCGGCAGGCCCTTGGCGATATCGGCGGCAAAACCCGGGCCGGAAAGCACGGCGACGGCATGGTCCGGCAGTTCCCGTTCCAGCATGTCGGTCAAAAGATTACCGGTCGCCCGCTCGATGCCCTTGGCGCAGGTGACGACGATGGCATCCTTGGCGAGATAGGGGCCGTATTGCCGGGCCGCATCGGCCTGCGCCTGCGACGGCATGGCAAAAAGCACGATGGAGGCGCCGGCGATTGCCTCCGGCTCGGCGGCAAATTCCAGCGTATCGGGAAGAGATATGCCGGGCAGCACCGCGTCATGCAGCCGTTCGGCCTTCAGATCTGAAATCAGCGACGGATTGCGCCCGACAAGCGTCACCGCGCTGCGGCCGGCAAGGGCGATGACGGCGGCGAGCGCCGTTCCGAAAGCTCCCGATCCGACGACGGCGATATTTTCGCTCATGCCTTGGCCCCTCTCTTGCCGAAACCGATCAGCGTTTCCGCATTGGAATCGAGCGGCCAGCGCGAACGCGGCTGGACGTCGAGCGAATCCGGCGCAACGCCCGTCGCCATGCGCTCCAGTCCCGCCCAGGCGATCATCACCGCATTGTCGGTGCAGAGGTGCAGCGGCGGCGCAATGAAGCGGAAGCCATTTTTATCACAGAGCGCCTGCAGCGTGCCGCGCAGTTCGAGATTGGCGGCGACACCGCCGGCAACGACGAGAGCGGGCTTCTCATCGATCGCAGCAAATTCCGTTTTGAACCGCTGCAGGCCGCGGCCGATGCGGTCCTTCAGCGTCCGCGAAATCGCTTTCTGGAACGAGGCGCAGATATCGGCCACATCCTGATCGCTGAGCGGGGCGATATCGTGTGCCGCCTGCCGCACCGCCGTCTTCAAGCCGGAGAAGGAGAAATCGAGCCGCGCCTCGCCGACCAGCGGCCGCGGAAAGGCGAAGCGGTCGGGATTGCCGTCCCGCGCCATCCGTTCCACCGCCGGGCCGCCGGGATAGGGTAGACCGAGCAGCTTTGCCGTCTTGTCGAAAGCCTCGCCGAGCGCATCGTCGATCGTCGTGCCCCAGCGCTGATACTCTCCGACGCCGCGCACCAGGATAAGCTGGGTATGGCCGCCGGAGACGAGCAGCATCAGATAGGGAAAGGCAAGTCCGTCGGTCAGCCGCGCCGTCAGCGCATGGCCCTCAAGATGGTTGACCGCATAGAGCGGCTTGCCGGCGGCCCTCGCGATCGCCTTGCCGGTCATCAATCCGACCAGCAGCCCGCCGATCAGCCCCGGCCCGGACGTCGCCGCGATGGCGTCGATTTCATCAAGCGACACATTGGCGCGGTCCAGCGCCTCCTCGATCAGTTCGTCCAGCGCCTCGACATGGGCGCGCGCCGCAATCTCGGGCACCACGCCGCCATAAGCGCTATGCTCGTCGAGCTGGGACAGCACCACGTCGGAGAGCACGTTGGCATTTCCCTCCGCATCGCGCTCGACGACCGCCGCCGCGGTCTCGTCGCAGCTCGTTTCGATGCCAAGGATGCGCAGAAAGGGAACCATGAGGCCTGTTCGTTGATTGCGATGGGATGGAAACCCGTTTACGAGAACTCCGGTAACAACGGAACTGAGCGGATGCAAACAAAACCTTTCCGGATCGGCACGCGGGGCAGCCCGCTGGCGCTTGCCCAGGCGCATGAGGCCCGCGACAGGCTGATGGCGGCGCATCATCTGCCCGAGGAGATGTTCGAGATCGTCGTGCTGACGACCAAGGGCGACCGCATCACCGACCGGTCGCTGGCCGAGATCGGCGGCAAGGGCCTTTTCACCGAGGAGCTCGAACAGCAGCTTGTATCCGGCGAGCTGGATTTCGCCGTGCACTCCGCCAAGGACATGCCGACGACGCTGCCCGAAGGCCTCTATCTCTCTGCCTATCTGCCGCGCGAAGATATCCGCGACGCCGTCATCGGCCGCACCGCGCCCAAACTGATCGACCTGCCGCATGGCGCTACCGTCGGCTCGTCGTCGCTACGCCGCCAGGCGCTGATCCGCCGCATGCGGCCGGATATCAATGTCGTGACCTTCCGGGGCCTGGTGGAAACACGCCTGCGCAAGCTCGAAGAGGGCCAGGTCGACGCGACCTTGCTGGCGCTTGCTGGCCTGAAACGCCTGGGCAAGGTCGAGGTTCTCACAGATATTCTCGACCCCGACACCTTCCCGCCGGCGCCGGCGCAGGGGGCGATCTGCCTCGAAAGCCGTATCGGCGACACTCAGATCGACGATCTGTTGGCGCCGGTCAACGATGCCGCGACCTTCGACACCGTCTCCTGCGAACGCGCCTTCCTCGCCGCGCTCGACGGCTCCTGCCGCACGCCGATCGGCGGTTATGCCGTCTGCGAAGGCGATCTGATCCGTTTCTCCGGCCTCATCATCACCCCCGACGGCCGCAGCCAGCATGCGGTGACGACCGACGGCCACCGCCGCGATGCGGCAGCCCTCGGCATCCGCGCCGGCCAGGACGTGCGCGCCAGGGCCGGCAGCGCCTTCTTCGACGACTGGCACTGACGCGGCCATGCGCGTGCTCGTCACCCGCCCCGCGCATTCGGCTGAAAAAACCGCACAACGTCTGCGCGACATGGGCCACGAGCCGCTGCTGCTGCCAATGCGCCAGCCGGCGCACGACAGCGCCGCAGCCGCGGCCGCGCTTGCAAGAACCAGCGGCGCGATCGCCGTGACCAGCGCCGAAGCCGTCAGGGTCATCTCCGTTCTCGGCGAACAACTCCGTCCGCATCTTGCCCGCCCGCTTTTCGCGGTTGGAAAGACAACGGCCAAGGCAGCGCGCGGCCTCGGCTTCCGATCGGTCGCTTCGTCAAACGGCAACGGCCGCGATCTCGCCGAGCTCGTCGCCGCGCAGGCGGCAGACGGCTTGCTCTACCTTGCCGGCACGCCGCGTGCGGAAACGTTCGAAGCCGGATTGCGCCAGCTCGGCATCGGCTTTTCCGTCGCCGAATGTTATCGCATGCAGCCTGTCGCCCCCGGCCCGGCCGAGATCGAGGCTATCTTCGCAGCCACGCCGCCGCAGGCCGTTCTCTTCTATTCCCGGCAGACGGCCGACGATTTTTTTAGCGTGGCGGAACTTCGCTCGGCCCTGCCGGAGGAAGGCGGAATCCGCCTTCTCTGCCTCAGCGAGGCGGTCGCGCAGGCCATCCCGGCGGCGCTGAAAAAAAATGCGGCGATTGCGCCGATGCCGGATGAGAAAAGTCTTTTGTCGCTGCTTTGAATGCTTTAGCCGCCCAAATTTGATCTAACCTCTTCCCTTAATTGGCATCACTGTCTAGTTTCGTTGCAATGCAGGATAAAGAGGACCTCATGGTATCGGGAAACCCGCCACGCCATTCGAAGAGCGCCGACGAGCCGGTCACGATCGACCTCGAAGCACAGGATTTCGCCTCTGCAGCCGATACCGAAAAGCCGGTTGAGAATGATGTCGGCAACGCCGACAACAGCTCCGCCGATGCCGGCGTGACGCCCGAAACCGACGCTGCGCCGCAGTTCGAACAGGGACGGGCCGAGCACGAACAAGCCGAACACGAGCACCAGCCTGCAACGGACGTGCCGGAGGAGGAGCCGGCAGCCCCGGAGCCTGCCTTCGCGCCGCCGCCTGAACAGCCGCGCCGCGCTGCCACTTCCGGCCTTATCGCCGCCGGCATCTTCGGCGGCCTCGTGGCGCTGCTTGGCGCCGGCGCCATTCAATATGCCGGCTATCTCCCGGGTTCCTCCGCGCCGCAGGCGACCTCGCCTGACATCGCCGATCTTTCCGGCGAGATCGATGGCCTGAAACAGACCGTCGCCAATCTTGCCGCCAGTCCGGCGAGTACAGATGACGGTGCGCTTGAAAAGCGCATCGCCGCGCTGGAAACGGCCGCCAAGGCGCCCGCAGCCGCCGCCCCGGCCGATTCGGCAAATGTCGAGGCGCTCAACCAGAAGATTGCCGAGCTGACCGGCCAGCTCGACCAGCTGCGCGCCACGCTCGCCCAGTCTTCCGAGCAGCAGACGACGAGTGGCGCCGATATCGCCAAGCGTCTCGACGAGGCTGAGAAGAAACTGAACGAGCCGCGCGAGGATGTCGCCGTCGCCCGGGCGATCGCGGCGGCCGCGCTCAAGGCGGCGATCGATCGCGGCGGGCCGTTCCTCGCCGAACTCGATACTTTCGCCGGCGTCGCTCCCGACGATCCCGCCGTTGCTGACCTCCGCGGCTTTGCCGAGACCGGTATTCCCTCGCGCGCCGAACTCATGCGCCAGGTTCCCGATGTCGCCACCGCGATGGTCGAAGCAGTCAATCAGCCGGATCCGAACGAGAGCTGGTCGGACCGGCTGATGTCGAGCGCCAAGTCGCTGGTGTCAGTCCGCCCCGTCGGCAATATCGAGGGTGACAGCGTCGAAGCCATCGCCGCCCGCATGGAGGACAAGGTGAAGAGCGGCGACCTGCCCGGTGCTTCCGCCGAATGGAACAATCTGCCGGCTCCCGGCAAGCAGGCGTCCGCCGCCTTCAAGCAATCGCTCGAGGCGCGTATCCGCGTCGAGGAACTGGTCGGCGGGGCGCTGTCGAAAGCCGTTTCCGGCACCGGCAAGGAGGGATGAGACCATGCTGATCCGCCTTGTCCTCTTTGCCCTCTTCGTGCTGCTTCTCGCTTATGGCTTCTCCTGGTTCGCCGATCGTCCAGGCGACCTCTCGCTGATCTGGGAGGGTCAGATCTACCAGACCAAGCTGATCGTCGCGGTCAGCGCGATCATCGCTCTGATCGCCGCCGTGATGATTGTCTGGTGGTTCATCCGCCTGGTCTGGACCTCGCCGCATTCGGTGACGCGGTATTTCCGTGCCCGCAAGCGAGACCGCGGTTATCAGGCGCTGTCGACCGGCCTGATCGCCGCCGGCGCCGGCAATGCGCTGCTCGCCCGCAAGATGGCCGCCCGCTCGCGCGGCCTCATCCGCGCCGATCAGGAGCCGCTGATCAGCCTGCTCGAAGCCCAGGCCGCCCTGATCGAGGGCCGCCATGACGAGGCGCGCGCCAAGTTCGAGGCGATGGCCAACGATCCCGAGACACGCGAACTCGGTCTGCGCGGCCTCTATCTGGAGGCCCGCCGTCTCGGCGCCAACGAGGCCGCCCGTCAATATGCCGAGAAGGCTGCCGACAATGCGCCCTATCTGCCCTGGGCCGCACAGGCGACGCTCGAATATCGCAGCCAGGCCGGCCGATGGGACGATGCGATCCGGCTGCTCGAACAGCAAAAGGCCGCCCGTGTCGTCGAAAAGGCCGACGCCAACCGTTTGCACGCGGTCCTCTTGACGGCGCGCGCCGGCGAAAAGCTGGAAGGCAACCCGGCCGGCGCCCGCGACGACGCGCAACAGGCGCTGAAGCTCGCCGCCGATTTCATTCCGGCAGCCCTCATTGCCGCGAAGGCGTTGTTTCGCGAAGGCGGGGTGCGCAGGGCCGCCTCAATCCTCGAACAGGCATGGAAATCGACACCGCATCCCGAAATCGGCCAGGCCTATGTCAGGGCCCGCAGCGGCGATTCCACGCTCGACCGGCTGAAGCGCGCCGAACGGCTGGAGACGCTGCGCCCGAACAACGTCGAATCCCTTCTCGTCGTCGCCCAGGCCGCACTCGACGCACAGGAATTCGCCAAGGCCCGCGCCAAGGCGGAAGCGGCAGCCCGCATGCAGCCGCGCGAAGCCGCCTTCCTGCTTTTGGCCGACATCGAAGAGGCCGAAACCGGAGACCAGGGCCGCGTGCGCCACTGGCTGGCCCAGGCACTCAAGGCACCGCGCGATCCGGCCTGGGTGGCTGATGGTTTCGTGTCGGACAAATGGCTGCCGGTATCGCCGGTGACCGGCCACCTCGACGCCTTCGAATGGAAGGCGCCCTTCGGCCAGATCGAGGGTCCGCTCGAAGACGGTTCGACGCCTGCCTCGATCGAAACCGCCCTGAAGACCTTGCCGCCGCTGCGCGACGTCAGGCCGGAAAGCCCCGTCAACGACCATCGGATCATCGAACTGGAACGCGCCGCGACGATCGCCGAGGCTGTGCGCCCGACGCCGGCGCCGGCAAAACCGAAGCCCGTCGAACCCGCCAGCGGCAAAGCGCCCACACCGGGCGAAGCGAAACCTTTCTTTGGCGGCCTGCCGGATGATCCCGGCGTTCGCGACCCCAGGGTGGACCCGGAACCCAAGACGCGGCTCCGCCTTTTCTGAAATGGAACGAAAACCGCATGTTCGAACGCTTTCAGGCCTTCTTCCAGAAGCTCACAGCCGACCACCCAAAGAAAGGTTTTGCCCCTGACGATCCGCGCATCGCAGTGGCCGCCCTCTGTATGCAGGTCATGGAAGCCGACGGTCAGATCAAAGCCAGCGAGAAGAAGCGGCTGCGCAAGCTGTTGAAGGAGCAATACGCGCTCGACGGCAAGCAGCTGGATGCCCTGATGGCGGCCGGCCTCGAGGCCGAAAGCACCGCCGTCGATTATTATCGCTTCACCGCCGACCTGAAACGCCACCTCAATACCGAGCAACGGCTGGAGCTGATCGGCATTCTCTGGGACATCGTCTATGCCGATGGCGAACGCAGCGAAATGGAGGACCATGTGATCTGGCGTATCGCCGATCTGCTCGGCGTCTCCTCCCGCGAGCGCATCCAGAAGCGGCAGGAAGCGGCCGCCAGGGTGACGGATGTCCGGGTAGCGCAAGATGATAGCGACTGAGCAAAAATCGGACCGCGACGGGCGTCCGATCCTCATCGTCCTGCATCAGGAGCGGTCGAGCCCCGGCCGTGTCGGCCAATTGCTCGTCGAAAAGGGCTATCGTCTCGATATCCGCCGCCCGGTTCTCGGCGAACCGCTGCCGACGACGCTTCAAGACCATGCCGGCGCCGTCGTCTTCGGCGGGCCGATGAGCGCCAATGATCCTGACGACTTCGTCAAGAAGGAGATCGGCTGGATCGACATTCCCTTGCGGGAAAAACGTCCCTATCTCGGTATCTGTCTCGGCGCGCAGATGCTGGTGCGTCATCTCGGCGGCAAGGTCCAGTCGAATGCCGACGGCTCGACGGAGATCGGCTGGTATCCGCTGCGCCCGACCGAGAAGGGCCGCCTGCTGATGCATTGGCCGAAGATGGTCTATCATTTCCACCGCGAAGGCTTCGAGCTGCCGCACGGCGCCGATCTTCTGGCTGAAGGCGACACCTATCCGAACCAGGCCTTCCGCTATGACGGCAACGCCTGGGGCCTGCAGTTCCACGCCGAACTGACTCGGGTGATGATGCATCGCTGGGTGGTGCACGGCGCGCACCGCTTCATCCTGCCGAACGCCCAGCAGGGCCGCGAACACCTCGAAGGCCGCATGCTGTTCGACGCGCCGCTGAAAGCCTGGTTGACCGAATTCCTCGATATCGTCTTCGAAGGCAAACCGGCAAAGGCCGCCTCTTCGATCACACTTCCCGCATAGAGGACTGCGTATCCGCCCTATCTCACGTGCTGGGGGCGTCGAGCGTATCGATCCGGCGCAATTTGGGGAAACTCGAAGCCCAGATCGCCGCCACCGCCAAAGTTCCGATTCCGCCGATAACGACCGCCGGCACCGCGCCGAAGATCGATGCCATCGTGCCCGCCCTGAATTCGCCGAGTTCGTTCGAAGCGCCGACGAAGACCATGTTGACCGCATTGACGCGGCCGCGCAGCTGATCGGGCGTCCAGAGCGCAATCAGGCTCTCGCGCACATAGACCGATACCATGTCGGCCGCCCCCATCAGCGCCAGCGCCGCGATCGAGACTTCGGTGTTGGTCGAGATGCCGAAGACGATGGTTCCCAAACCGAACAGGGCAACACCGATGAACATGTAGATACCGGCGCGGTGTTTGAGCGGATAGGCGGCGAGGAAGATCGCCATGACGATGGCGCCGAGCCCCGGTGCCGCGCGCAGCAGGCCGAGCCCCCAGGGGCCGAGCGTCAGGATATCGCGGGCGAAGATCGGCATCAGTGCCGTCGCGCCGCCAAGCAGAACGGCGAAGAGATCGAGCGAGATCGCCCCGAGCACGACCTTTTCGGCACGGATGAAACTGAAACCGCCGAGGATCATCGCCCAGCTCTTGGCCTCGCCCGTCGTCTTCTGTTCAGGCTTCGGGATCATGTAGAGGAGAGCCGCCCCGAGGATGGAAAAGACCACCGCCACCGTATAGGCGGTCGTCGCGCTGACGCCGTAGAGCAGACCGCCGATCACCGGCCCGGTGATTGCCGCGAGCTGCCAGGACGACGAATTCCAGGCGATCGCATTGGAAAGGTCCTGCTCCGGCACCAGATTTGGAGCCAGCGACTGCACCGCCGGCGACATGAAGGCGCGTTCGATGCCGAAGATCAGAAGCACCGCGAAAACCGGCAGCGGCGTGAAAGTCCCCATTACAGTCATGATCAGCAGCGCCAGCGTGCAGAGCGCACTCACCAGCGAGCAGAGGGCGGCGATTGCCCGGCGATTGTACCGGTCGGCCACCGAGCCGGTGACGAGCATGAGCAGCAGCGACGGCAGGAATTGCACGAGACCGATCAGGCCGAGATAGATCGCCTTGCCCGTCTGGTCGTACATCTGCCAGCCGACGGCGACGCTGACGATCTGCTGTGAGAAGGACAGCAGGAAGCGCGCTAGGAAGAACCGCGTGTAGGACGAATGCCGGAACGCGGCAAAACGGTCTCCGGTGGGCGAAAACGACATGGATGTTTTCCGAGGAGACGGGCGCGGGAATAGCTGAAAGGCCGCCCGTTAAACATGATTCACCGCGCGTTCCCACACGGCACTTGCTCGTTTAGTCGCCAATGTCTACATGTCTGTCAACAACGAATTGGAGAAGACGATGTTTGCGCTGTTTCAAACCATTGATTTGGCTTTGAATATTTACACCTGGATCCTGATTGCCAGTGCCATTTTTTCCTGGCTCTATGCCTTTAACGTCATCAACTCCAGCAATCAGTTCGTCAATTCGGTCGGCACATTCCTGTATAACGTCACCGAACCGGTGCTGAAGCCGATCCGCAGCCGGTTGCCGAACCTTGGCGGCATCGACATTTCGCCGATCATCCTGCTGCTGATCATTTTCTTCCTGCGCACCTTGCTTTGGACAACGCTGTATCCGCTGGTCGCTTGAGCCGTCCCTGGAGCCTTTTCGATGATCATGTCCGCCTCGCCGTCCGGCTTACGCCGAATGGCGGGCGTGACGCGATCGATGGCATCGAGGCGGATGGCGAGGGCGAAACGCACCTGAAGGCGCGCGTCACATCCGTCCCGGAAAAGGGCAAGGCCAACAAGGCCCTGATCCTTCTGGTCGCCCAATCGTTGCGCATCCCCAAATCCAGCATCAGCCTCGTCTCCGGCGACACCGCGCGCAAAAAAATCCTCCGGATCGACGGCGACCCGGAGGATTTGGCAAAAAAGCTTGAAACGCTTTTAGGCTGAACAATCAGCCCTTCGTCTTCTTGGCGCGCTCGACGGCTTCGAGGATAAGCTGGCCGGCTTCCTTGGAATCGCCCCAGCCGAAGATCTTCACCCACTTGCCGGGTTCCAGATCCTTGTAGTGCTCGAAGAAGTGCTCGATCTGCTTCAGCGTGATCTCGGGAAGGTCGGTGTAGTCCTTGACCTTCTCATAGCGCAGCGTCAGCTTCGGCGACGGCACGGCGATGATCTTTTCGTCCTTGCCGGAATTGTCTTCCATCTTCAGGACGCCGATCGGGCGCACATTGATGACGCAGCCCGGAACCAGCGGACGGGTGCTGGCGATCAGCACGTCGATCGGGTCGCCATCTTCAGACAGCGTGTGCGGCACGAAACCATAATTGCCCGGATAGGTCATCGGCGTATAGAGGAAACGATCGACAACCAGCGTGCCGGCTTCCTTGTCCATTTCATACTTGATGGGATGGCCGCCGACCGGAACCTCGACGATAACGTTGACGTCCTCAGGTGGATTATTACCGATGGAAATGGCGTCGATGCGCATAGGAACTCCCGCGGGGTTGAATTTCTCGCAGCCAGATAATCAGTTTCATCTCGCAACGCAACATTTGAGATCACCAATGCGTGATGGCATCGGCGCAAAGAACTCGAAACTTTCGAAGAGGGGCAGGCGATTACCGACCTAGCCGGTCAGTTCCAGATGAAGCCGATCTTCTTCAGCTGCTTGTGGTCGAAATTTTCCATGCCTTCGCAGAAATCGACACCGCCGTGATGGCGGTAGAACCGGCCGGCGGTCTCGTTTTCCTCGAGGCACCAGACGACCAGCCCGTTGCAGCCGAGCGACTTCAGCAGCCGGCGCGCCTCGCCGAACAGCATTCGGCCGAGGCCGATGCCCTGATACTCCGGCCGAAGATAGAGCTCGTAGATTTCGCCTTCCTGCGGCAAAGCGCGGGCGCGGTTGAGACCGAGCGTCGCGTAGCCGGCAACCGTTCCGGCGACATCGAGAACCAGGAGCGTCGCCGGTCCACGCGTCGCCTTGCGCCACCAGTTTTCACCGCGGCGTTCAATCATCTGCGTCAGCGCCCGATGCGGGATAATGCCTGCGTATGTGTGCTGCCAGGCAAGCCTGTGCGTTTCCGATATGGCTCGGGCATCGTGTGGTTCGGCCCGCCGAACATCGATCGACAACGTCTTCATAACGTTTACTCTGGTCCCGCCGAAGGCAATTAACCATATGCAGCCAGCGCATCGTGATCGATTGCCCACAGACTTGATATGTGGACGACAGATAAAATTTAACGCTTTTTTAACGATTGTCACAAGTCGGAATCAGCGCGGCGCACAATAAAAAACCCCGGCACGAAGGCCGGGGTTTCAAAGGGTGCTTTGAAGCTCTCAGAGAGCCGCTTTCGACTTTTCGAAACGCTTGCGATCGTTTGCGTCGAGATACATCTTGCGCAGGCGAATATTCTTCGGCGTCACTTCCATCAGCTCGTCTTCCTGGATCCAGGAAAGCGCACGATCGAGCGTCATGCGGATCGGCGGCGTCAGCTTGACGGCTTCGTCCTTGCCGGCGGCGCGGATATTGGTCAGCTGTTTGCCCTTCAGGACATTCACTTCAAGGTCGTTGTCGCGCGTATGGATGCCGATGATCATGCCGGCATAGACCTTTTCGCCCGGCTCGATGATCATCGGGCCGCGGTCTTCCAGGTTAAACATCGCATAGGCGACGGCTTCGCCGGGAGCATTGGCGAGCAGCACGCCGTTGACGCGGCCACCGATCACGCCCTTGTAGGGCTGGTAGTCGTGGAACAGGCGGTTCATGATCGCCGTGCCGCGCGTATCCGTCAGCAGTTCCGACTGGTAGCCGATCAGGCCGCGGGTCGGTGCGTAGAAACGCAGGCGGAGGCGATTGCCGCCCGACGGACGCAGCTCGACCATTTCGGCCTTGCGCTCGGACATCTTCTGGACGACGACACCGGAATGTTCTTCATCGACGTCGACGACGACTTCTTCGATCGGCTCCAGAAGCTGTCCGCTTTCATCCTTGTGCATGACGACGCGCGGGCGCGACACGGCAAGCTCGAAGCCTTCGCGACGCATTGTTTCGATGAGAACGGCGAGCTGAAGTTCGCCGCGGCCGGACACGTAGAACGAATCCTTGCCTTCGGCTTCTTCAATCTTCAGGGCGACGTTGCCTTCGGCTTCCTTGAAGAGACGGTCGCGGATGACGCGTGAGGTCACCTTGTCGCCTTCGGTGCCCGCCAGCGGGCTGTCGTTGACGATGAAGGACATGGTGACCGTCGGTGGGTCGATCGGCTGGGCCTTCATGGCTTCCGAGACGGCCGGGTCGCAGAACGTATCGGCGACAGTACCCTTGGAGAGGCCGGCGATCGCGACGATGTCGCCCGCATGGGCTTCGTCGATTGCCGTGCGCTCGATGCCGCGGAAGGCGAGGATCTTGGAGATGCGGCCGGTTTCGATCAGCTTGCCGTCCTGGCCGAGAACCTTGACGGCTTGGTTCGGCTTGATCGAGCCCGATGCGATGCGGCCGGTGATGATACGGCCGAGGAAGGGGTTGGCTTCGAGGATCGTGCCGATCATCCGGAACGGGCCTTCTTCGACCGTCGGCTCCGGAACATGCTTGAGCACCAGGTCGAGAAGCGGTGCAAGGCCCTCATCCTTCGGCCCTTCCGGATTGACGTTCATCCACCCGTCGCGGCCCGAACCGTAGAGGATCGGAAAGTCGAGCTGCTCGTCGGTCGCGTCGAGATTGGCGAAAAGATCGAAGACTTCGTTGATGACTTCTTCGTGGCGGCCGTCCGGACGGTCGATCTTGTTGATCGCGACGATCGGGCGAAGGCCGACCTTCAGCGCCTTGCCGACGACAAACTTGGTCTGCGGCATCGGGCCTTCGGACGCATCGACGAGAACGATCGCGCCGTCCACCATCGAGAGAATGCGCTCGACCTCACCGCCGAAGTCGGCGTGGCCGGGCGTATCGACGATGTTGATACGCACACCTTTCCACTCGACCGAGGTTGCCTTGGCGAGAATGGTGATGCCGCGTTCTTTTTCGAGATCGTTCGAGTCCATCACGCGTTCAGCGACACGCTGATTTTCGCGGAACGAGCCGGACTGCTTGAGAAGCTCATCCACCAGGGTCGTCTTGCCATGGTCAACGTGCGCGATGATCGCGATATTGCGAAGTGCCATATGTGAAATCTCTGAGGCTGCGGCGCACGCTCTTGAGGACGCGCCTATTGGTTTGGGGCGTCCATACAGTTTTTTTTGCGTTTGCGAAAGAGGGGAACGCGCAAAAGCTGCGGCATGGCTGCCGCCATGCCGCATCGAAGCGTGTCATCAAATTGTCTTAGGCGTCGCTGCCTGTCAATTCCTCGAAGGTCGAAAGTCCCTTTTTGACCAGCATCGCATCCGGGCTCGGCAGCTTGCCGCGGAAAGCCTTGTAGGCGTCCTCCGGATCGACCGAGCCGCCGACGGAATAGATGTTTTCCTTGAGCTTGCGCGCCATCTCGCCGTTGAAGGCGTCGCCCGTCTCCTCGAAGGCGGCAAAGGCGTCGGCGTCGAGCACCTCCGACCACATGTAGGAGTAATAGCCGGCCGAATAACCGCCGGAGAAGATATGCTGGAAGTGCGGCGTCGCGTGGCGCATGACGATCGACTTCGGCATGCCGATCTCGGCCAGCACCTCGGCCTGCACCGCCATCGGGTCGGCGACCGCCTCTCGCGTGTGAAAGGCCATATCAACAAGCGCCGACGAGGTGAACTCGACGGTGTTGAAGCCGGCATTGAAGGTGCGCGCGGCCAACACCTTGTCGAGCAGCGCCTGCGGCATCGGCTCGCCGGTTTCGACATGCACGGCATAACGCTTCAAAATAGCGGGCACCGTCAGCCAGTGCTCGTAGAGCTGTGAGGGAAGCTCGACGAAATCGCGCGAAACGCCGGTGCCCGCAACCGAGGGATAGGTGACATTCGACAGCATGCCGTGCAGCGCGTGGCCGAATTCGTGGAACAGCGTGCGCGCATCGTCGAGCGACAGCAGCGCCGGTTTGCCCTCGGCCGGTTTGGCGAAGTTGCAGACATTGTAGATGATTGGCAGCTCGCCGTGGCGGCCATTCTTCAGTTCGAGCCTGTGCTGCGATTGCAGCGAGCTCATCCAAGCGCCCGATCGTTTCGAGCCGCGGGCGAAATAATCGCCGAGGAAGAGGGCGACCAGCCGGTCTTCGCGGTCCCGGATCTCAAACACCCTGACATCCGGGTGATAGGCGGCCACGCCCTTCTTCTCGACGGCGCGGATACCGAACAGCCGTTGGGCCACGTCGAAGCAGGCCTCGATGATCTTCTCGAGTTGCAGATAGGGCTTGAGCTCGGCTTCGGAAAAATCGAATTTCCGCGCCCTGATCTTTTCGGCATAGTGGCGCCAGTCCCAGGGCATCACCTCGTGGTTACGCCCCTCCTCGGCGATCAGCGCCGCGATATCGGCCTCCTCCTCGCCGGCACGTTTCACCGCCCGCGCCCAGACGGCTTTGAGCAGGTCGTTCACCGCCTCCGCCGTCTTTGCCATCGTGTTGTCGAGCTTCAGCTCGGCGAAATTGCCGTAACCGAGCAGGCTCGCCACCCGATGGCGCAGCGCCAGCGTTTCCTTGATGACGCCGCGATTGTCCGTTTCGCCGTCATTTTCGCCGCGCGCCACCCAAGCCTTGAAAGCCTGCTCGCGCAGATCGCGGCGCTCCGAAAAGGTGAGGAACGGCTCGATGATCGAGCGCGACAGTGTCACCGCATATTTGCCCTCGTCGCCGCGTTCGCGCGCCGCCGCGGCCATCGCGTCGCGCAGAAATGCCGGCAGCCCGTCGAGTTCGGCCCCATCGGAAAGCACCAAGGCCCAGGCCTTCTCATCGGCAAGCACGTTCTGGCCGAATTGCGTGCCGAGACCGGCAAGCTTTTCATTCATCTCGGCGAGTTTCTCCTGCTCGGCCTTCTCGAGCTTGGCGCCCGATTTGACGAAGCCTTTCCAGTGGCGCTCCAGCACGCGTGTCTGTTCGAGCGTCAGGCCGAGGCTTTCGCGTTTTTCCCAGAGCGTGTCGATGCGGGCAAAGAGCGCGGCATTCATGCCGATCTTCGAATAGTGGCGCGACATCTTCGGCGAGATCTCCCGCTCCAGCGCCTGGATCACATCATTGGTATGCGCGCCCGCCTTGTTCCAGAACAGCGCCGAAACGCGCGACAGTGCATCGCCGGCGATCTCCAGCGCCGTGACCGTATTGTCGAATGTCGGCGCCTCGGCATTTTCGGCGATCTCGTCGATCTCCCGTTCATGGGCGGCAAGCGCCGCTTCGAAGGCGGCGGCGAAATCGCCGTCATCGACAGCATCGAAACGCGGCAGGCCGTGAAGGCCGTCCCAAGTCACCAGCGCCGGATTGAAATCATGGGGAGAAGGCATCGGAGAATTCCTTTTTGGCATGCACGGGTTCGTCAATATAGGAGAGCTGTCGTAGAATTGGTATGCGGCAAGGACCTTTTGCCTCGCCTGCAAAATCTGGTGGACAAAAATTGACGCGCGAAAATTAACCATTCTTTAACGATTGACGCGAATCACGGGCGGGCGCTAGTTTTCCCATGTTTCTTCCTGCACGGGGACATGCGCCATGGAAATTTTTTCTGTGCGGTCTTCTCAGAGTTTGCTATTTAAAAACAATCCTAATAACGCAAAAAGTTCGAAGACCTCTGATATTGAATTCGAGACCCGAGCTCCCGCCCCGGTCTCGTTCCAGATCGACGACAATAGTGATGAAGGTCCGGATTTCACTGCGGTCAGCCCTGGTGAACTGCGCAACTACGCGCGTCAGAGTTTCGACAGCGGCGTGATCGATCAGAACACCTACGCTGCGATCTCCGAGCCTCTGCCGATGCACGCGATCGATCCGCTCGGCAACGTCATCGATCTCTCCAGCGTCACCGACGGCACAAGCTTCAACTTTCTCGATTATTACAAAAGTCAGTTGCAGATCGCCACATCGATCGGCGATCCCGATGAAGTCCAGACGCTGAAATCGATCGTCGATTTCCTGGATAGTTGAATCAGGCCTTGCGCCAGCCGATGAGGCCGGGCGTTGCGTGCCAGAGTGCCTGTGCGGCAAACCCCATGAAGAGGACGCCGGAGCAGCGCACGATCAGCCGCTCATGGGCGCGATAGAAGCGGCGAACCGCGCCGGCGCCGATGATGCCGATCAGGATGATGTCGGCCGTCACGAAACCGACGAAGGACACGCAGAGAAGCATCGGCAAGGCCTCGAAATCAAGCGCCCCGGCAGAGCCCGCGACCAGTGCGGTGAAGGTGGCGAGCGCCACGGGATAGCCCTTTGGATTGGTGACGCCGAAGATCAGCCCGCGGCGAAACGGCCGCTCGACCACCACCAGAGCCTGTCCCTCGGCTTTCGGCTTGGCATTGACGGCGCTCCAGCCGATCCAGGCAAGGTAGAAGCCGCAGGCAAGGCCGAGCAGGTCGAAGACAAAGGTTCCGATCGTCTTGGCGCCGACGATCGCGATCAGCGCCAGTGACGACCAGATGAGATCCCCGACCAGATGCCCCATCATGAAAAAAGCGCCGGCCTTGCGGCCCTGCCCGGCACCGATGCCGAGCAGCTGCAGGAAGGCGGGTCCCGGAATGAGCACGTAGAAGAGCGCCGCCAGGAAGGCGCCGAAGACCAGGGACTGAGTCATGGAGATGCTCCGGAGGATGACCGCGGCAGAGTAAGCCATCCCGGGTATCCGTCAAGGGCGGTTAAATGGCGATGTAAAGCGGCATGGATGAGCATCGAGAGGGTGGTTCTCATTTTCGCTGGGTACCGGCCTGGGCTTTCGGCAAGTAAATTTCGCCCATTCGATCAAGGCTTTCCCTTGATTGCCAACCGACTGCCGGCATCACCGAGGTCGAAGGTTAAAGTGACGCAACTTCAAGAGGGTGAACATGATGGACAGACTCTTCTATATCGGCGTGTCAGCCGCTCTGTTTGCGGCCTTTGCCTTTTCGCTCAACTTTGTTGTTCCCTTCATCATCGGTGATTATTCCACCTTTGATTTCGCCCTCATCCGTCATGTTGTCTCGGGTCTGGTCGGGATATACATTCTGTTTTCGGAAAAGCGCGTCGTGCGCCATCTCACACTTCGGAACTGTTTACAGGCCATCTGGCTCGCCTTCATCGGATATGTCGGTTACTTCCTGACGGTGACGGGAGCAGCCGTCTTTGCCGGCCCCGTGATCGCTCCGGCCTTTCTCGGTCTGGTGCCGATCGTGTTGATGGTCATTGGCAATCAACGTCAGGGATCATTGCCGTGGCGATCCCTCATGGCGCCTTTGGCGCTTGTGCTGGCCGGCCTTATCCTCGTCAACGGCACGGCATTCACGGCTCAGGGATTGAACTCCGTCGAATCCTTGTGGGTTGGCGTGCCGCTGGCGCTCGCTGCCGTGGGACTTTGGGTCTGGTTCGCTCTCACCAATCAGGCTGCACTCGCCGCTCGCCCGGAAATGCCCTCCGGTGTGTGGTCGGCCCTGATATTGGTCGGAGGTGGCGTCTTGATGCTGGCCTTCTATCCCGTCGGTGCCGCAATGGACCTCTTCCAGCTTCCAGCACTGGGATTCGGCTGGAATGCCGCTGGCAACTTATATGTTTGGGGTGCGTCTTTCGCGCTGCTGGCAACCGCAGGCGGCGTCTGGGCCTGGAACATTGCCTCACGCAGCCTGCCCGTTGCCCTGGCTGCGCAGCTGATCGTTTCGGAAACAGCCTTCGGTGTCATCGGCGGACTTATCGTGCACGCTCGTTGGCCAACACCGATGGAAGTCGCTGGGGTGGTAGTCCTGATCGCTGGCGTTGTTCTGTCAGTACGAATTTTCTATGCTCGCCAATTTGCCCCGGTAAGGACATTGCTTGCGCAGGAGTGATCTCTGGACGCTGGCCACTCAAATTCTTCGATCGAACACAGCGACCGGCGTCTTCAGCCGATAGAGCGTCGTCGGTCGCCGGGCCCGCTCGGTCTGTCGTTTTTCGCCCTCGACCACTTCGAGCAGATCAAGATCGTTGACCTTGCGGCGAAAGGCGCTTTGGTCCAGCCGCTCGCCCATCACCGTCTCATAGATTGCCTGCAGTTCCGACATCGTGAAGACCTCGGGAAGCAGCCTTGCCGGAATGGTCGAGTAGGCGCCCTTGCCGCGCAGCCGCGCCAGCGCGGCGATGACGATCTCCTGATGGTCGAAGGGCAGTTCGCCTGCGGTCTCGACCGGCCGCAATTCCAGGGGGCTGGCGGCACCCTCCAACGCTCCCTGCGGGACCAGCGCAAAATAGGCGATCGATACCGACCAGTCGCGAGGATCTCGCCGCGCCGAAGCGAAGGTCGCCAGCTGTTCGAAGAAAATGCCCTCAAGCCCTGCCTTGGCCTTGAGGATGCGCCGCACCGCCGACTCCGCATCGGCGTCCTCGTCAACGTGCAGATAGCCGCCGATCAGCGCCGGAACGCCGGCAAAGGGCTCGGCGGGCCGCGGCAGCAAGGCCACGCATAATCGTCCTTGGTGCAGCGTCAGCAAGACGATGTCGACCGTCACGATCGGCCGCGCGAATTCAGCTTCTGCCATTGGCATCTTTCTGGTGAGCGTTCCGGGCTTTCATAACGGCCAATCATAAAAATAACAATTTGCAAATAGCAACTTGCAAAATGCAATTTGCAAGTCTATATGATTGCTAACGAGGGCAGCGGGCAGAACCTGCAAGCCTGATCGCCAAGGCAACAGCAAAGGAGTGATGCCATGGGTATGGGACGTTTCAGCACAGCCGACTGGGCGGCCTACAACGCACGCCATGTGGATGGCCGCAGCCGATCCGAAGTATTCGGCGCCACCGGCATCGACCCCCGGTTCGATCCGGCGCGCTTTGCCACCCGCGAGAGCCGCGACAGCGGCTACAATCCGCAGTCGACTCCGATTATTCTCGCCTCGGATGTGACCGGCTCGATGGGCATGATCGCCCACGAGCTCATGCGCGGCGGGCTCATCACACTGACATCGGAGATCTATGACCGCCGGCCGGTATCCGATCCGCATATCATGGTGGCGGCGATCGGAGATGCGTATACCGATACTGCACCGCTGCAGGCCACCCAGTTCGAGGCCGACATCTCGCTTGCCAGCCAGATCCGCGCCCTGTGGCTCGAAGGCAATGGCGGCGGCAATGACGGCGAGAGCTACAGCGCCGCCCACCTTCTGGCAGCCCTCAAAACCTCGACCGATGCCTTCGAGAGGCGCGGCCGCAAAGGCTATCTTTTCACCATTGGCGACGAGCCGGTTCACAATGGCCTGACTGCCGACCAGATCGCTCGCATCTTCGGCATCGAACCGCCGCGCGGTCTGAGCGCCCGAGAATGCCTGGCGATGGCGCAGAGAGCCTATGAGGTCTTCCACATCGTCATCCGCGAGGGTTACGCAGCCGCGCGGCTCGATCGGGTGCTGGCGAGCTGGCAGCCCTTGCTGCCAGGCCGGACCTTCGTGCTCGATGACCACAGGCGCATCGCCGAACTGGTGGTGTCGATCATCGAGATCACCGAGGGCCGGGATGCCGGCGAGGTGGCCGCCAGCTGGCCGGGTGCGGCTGCCGCAGTCGTCGCCAAGGCCATCGGCGAACGCCCGAAGCGGCGCCTATTGCCGTTCTTCTAAGCCGGGAAAGTGCGAGACGCTTTCCGGGGGATTTAAAAACAAAAGGTTGGAGCGGTTCTGAGCACCCATAAAAAGCTGAACCGCTCCGGCCCCAAATCGTAGAGAACAAAAGCCCGGCGCGCTCCGGGAACCATTTTGAGGAGCAGAAGATGAGCACTCGAGCACAGGCCGTGATCGGCGCGCTTTATGGCGACGAAGGCAAGGGGCTGATGGTCGATCGCCTTGCCGCGGCCACGCCGAGGGCCGTGGTAGTTCGCAGCAATGGCGGCGCTCAGGCCGGCCACACCGTGGTCGATCCCGCTGGCCGCCGCCATGTCTTCCATCACATCGGCTCGGGCAGCTTTGCCGGGGCCGCCACGCATTTCAGCCGCTTTTTCGTCGCCCATCCGATGCTGCTGCTCGGCGAGCTGGCGGATCTCAGCCAGCTCGGGGCGAGGCCTGAGATCAGCAGCGACCCGCGGGCGCCGATCACCACGCCCTTCGACGTCATCATCAACCAGGCCTTGGAGCTGGCGCGCGGCACTGCCCGTCACGGCAGCTGCGGCCTCGGCTTCGGCGAGACCATCGAGCGCAACCTGCACCCGGATTTCGCCCTCTCGACCAAGGATCTGTTCCGCCCCGATCTGCACGCCCGCCTTGTTTCGATCCGCGATGCCTGGGTGCCTATCCGGCTGGCCGCGCTGGGCATCACCGCCCTGCCCGCAGAACTGGCCGCCGCGCTGGCCGACGACACCACCATCGCCCGCTTCGAGGCCGATTGCGCCGCCTATCTCGACTGCGTCACGCTCTGGCCCGACCGACGGCTGTGCGAACGCGGTGCCGTCATTTTCGAGGCGGCGCAGGGCCTCGGGCTCGATCAGGATTGTGGCGCCTTCCCCCACGTCACCCGCTCGAATACCGGGCTCGCCAATATGCTCGCTATTGCAGCCGAAGCCGGCATCACCGAACTCGAAGCAACATATGCGACACGCTGCTACACCACCCGGCACGGCGCAGGCCCCCTCAAGGGGGAAACTCCGACACTTCCCGGCGTCAATGTCGTCGACCCCACCAACGCGCCGAACGAGTGGCAAGGGTGCCTGAGGCTCGCCCCGCTTGATCTCGGCCTGTTGCGTGAGGCCATAACCCGCGATCTGACGGTGGACCGCAACGGTACCACGGTTAGAGCCGGACTGGCGGTGACCTGCCTCGATCAGGCGGAGGACGGGTTTGCCGTGACGGATTGCGAAGAGCTGATACGGCTTGATCCTGCGAAAGCCGCGTCTGAGATAGCCGGTCTTGTCGGCCTGCCGCTCTGGGCCGAAAGCTGGGGACCGAGTCGCGGTGACGTCAGGCCGTGCGTGGATGCGGCTGCCGCGTGAATCACCGGCAATAAATAGAGCCCGCGCGGCAATGCCGGCGGGCTCCAACCCGTTCGAAAGCGAACCCGGGATTTACTTCGCGAGGTTGCGCTTCCCGAGCGTGCGCAGGCGCAACGCGTTGAGCTTGATGAAGCCGGCTGCGTCCTTCTGGTCGTAGGCGCCCTGATCGTCCTCGAAGGTGACGAGCTTGTCGGAATAGAGCGACTTTTCGCTTTCGCGGCCAATGACCATGACATTGCCTTTGTAGAGCTTCAGCGTCACTTCGCCTTCGACATGCTCCTGGCTCTTGTCGATCAGTGCCTGCAGCATCTCGCGCTCCGGCGAGAACCAGAAGCCGTAATAGATCAGCTCGGCGTAACGCGGCATGATCTCGTCCTTGAGATGCGCAGCCCCGCGATCGAGCGTGATCGATTCGATGGCGCGATGCGCCGAGAGCAGGATCGTGCCGCCGGGCGTTTCGTAAACGCCGCGCGACTTCATGCCGACGAAACGGTTCTCGACGAGGTCGAGACGGCCGATGCCGTTGTCGCGGCCGTAATTGTTGAGCGTTGCCAGCAGCGTCGCCGGCGACATCTCGACGCCGTTGATCGAGACGGCATCGCCCTTGCGGAAGCCGACCTTTATCACCGTCGCCTTGTCGGGCGCGGCCTCAGGCGAGATCGTGCGCATATGCACATATTCCGGCGCCTCCTGGGCGGGGTCCTCGAGAACCTTGCCCTCGGAAGAGGAATGCAGAAGGTTGGCGTCGACGGAGAATGGCGCCTCGCCCTTCTTGTCCTTGGCGACGGGGATCTGATGCTGTTCGGCGAAGGCGAGCAGGTCGGTGCGGCTCTTGAAGGACCAATCGCGCCACGGCGCGATGATCTTGATGTCGGGGTTCAGGGCATAGGCTGAGAGTTCGAAACGAACCTGGTCGTTGCCCTTGCCGGTGGCGCCGTGGGCGATCGCATCCGCACCCGTCTTGCGGGCGATATCGATCAGATGTTTGGAAATCAGCGGCCGGGCGATCGAGGTGCCGAGCAGGTAGACGCCTTCGTAAACGGCATTGGCGCGGAACATCGGGAAGACGAAATCGCGCACGAATTCCTCGCGCACATCCTCGATGTAGATCTCCTTGATGCCGAGCATCTCGGCTTTCTTGCGCGCCGGCTCCAGCTCTTCGCCCTGGCCGAGATCGGCGGTGAAGGTGACGACTTCGGCGCCGAGTTCCGTCTGCAGCCACTTCAGGATGATCGAGGTGTCGAGGCCGCCGGAATAGGCGAGAACGACTTTCTTCACGTCTTTGTATGATGCCATGATGATGAGGTCCGTTGCATAAAAGGCCGGCGAAAACCCGGTGTCGCGGCACTTTTAGCGAGATTGGCGCGTGACGCAAGGGCAAGTGCCAAGCCGCCGGCGCGATAGCGTTGACAGCGCCAAAGCGGAGCCCATATTCGCCAACGTCCGAGCAATGATCGAGGAGGGGCTCCCCGTGACCAATATTCAAGACATTTTCAAGAAATCCAATGTTGCCGTCGTCACCGGCGGCGCGTCCGGCATCGGCCTGGCGGCGGCGAAATATTTCGCCGGGCGCGGCATGAGCGTCGCCATCGCCGATCTCGGCGGCGATCGGCTGGCCGAGGCCGCCGACCAACTCAAGGCCATTGCCGGCGAGGAAAATGTGATGGCGGTCGAAACCGACGTCGCATCCAGGGAGTCGCTGGAGGCGCTCGAACGTGCCGTGCTCCAGCGTTTCGGCCGTGTACACGTGCTGATGAACAATGCCGGCATCGGCCCGGAAACCTCGATCTTCAGCCCACAGGCCAACTGGGACCATATCTTCGCCGTCAACCTGATGGGCGTCATCAACGGCACGCGCACCTTCGGCCCGAAGATGCTGTCGCACGGCGAGCCCGGCCTGATCATCAACACCGGTTCGAAACAGGGCATCACCACGCCGCCCGGCAATCCCGCCTACAATATCTCCAAATCGGGCGTGAAGGTCTTTACCGAAGCGCTGGAGCATGAGCTTCGCAACATCGACGGCGGCAAGATCTCCGCCCATCTTCTGATCCCCGGCTTCGTCTTCACCGGCCTCACCAAGGGCGACCGCGCGGAAAAACCGGCCGGCGCCTGGACACCGGAGCAGACCGTCGACTTCATGGTCGAAAGCCTCGAGCGCGGCGATTTCTATATCCTCTGCCCCGACAACGATGTGGCCCGGCCGGTCGACGAACGCCGAATGGCCTGGGCGGCCGGTGACATCATCGAGAATCGCCCGCCGCTGTCGCGCTGGCACAAGGACTATGCCGATAAGTTCAAGGCCTTCCTCGAACAGAAGTGATCGGCGGCACTGCATATCATCAGGACGTGTGCAGCGGTTCCGGGAGAACGATATGCACAAAACAAACAGCGAATGCGCGTCGCATGAATCAAGTTTCGTGCGACGCGCATGAGAAGGTTTGATTGGTAATTTTCCGAAAGCCGGATAAGAGATCGTCAGGTCTTTCCGGCTTTCGGAGTGTGCCATGGATTTCCTGCCCAGCCTGCCGACGCTGCTCGGCTTTGCCGCCGCGACGCTGCTGCTCGCGGCGACCCCCGGCCCCGACATGACGCTGTCGATCAGTCGCGCGCTCGCCCAGGGCAAGTATGCAGCACTCTTCGTCGTCGTCGGCACCAGTCTCGGCATCGTCGTTCACACCATGCTGGTCGCCTTCGGCATTTCGGCGCTGATCACTGCCTCGCCGAGCGCCTTCCTGATCCTGAAAACCGGCGGCGCCGGCTATCTGCTCTGGCTGGCGGTGCAGGCGATCCGCTTCGGCTCGAAGCTCACCGTCGCCAAGGTCGAGGAACAGAAGGGCACAGTGCTTTCGAACATCTCGTCTGGCTTCTGGGTCAATCTTCTGAACCCCAAGGTCATTATTTTCTTCATGACCTTCCTGCCGCAATTCGTCAGCGCCGGCGATCCCGCCGTCACGCAGAAGCTGCTGTTCCTCGGGCTTTGCTTCATTCTGATCGGCATGCCCGTCAATGCCAGCGTGATCTTCGCCGCCGACTGGCTGGCTTCCTGGCTGCAGAACAACAGAAAGGTGCTGCGCGGCATGGACTATACTTTCGCCGGCGTCTTCTCGATCTTCGCCGCGAAAATCCTGCTCACGCAGGCCAGATGATCAGCACCATGTCAGGCCAATTAGCCGATCAGCACGCTGTCAGCGCTAGCCGATCAGCAAAGCATCGTCGTCGAGCGTCTGGCCGCGCATCTTGCGGAACATCGCGATCAGATCCTCGACCTGCAGGTTCTTTCTGTTGTCGCCCGCGACATCGAGAACGATCTCGCCGCCATGCAGCATGATCGTGCGGTGGCCATAGTCCAGCGCCTGGCGCATCGAATGCGTCACCATCATCGTCGTCAGCTTGCGCTCGGCCACGATCTTCTGCGTCAGGTTCATCACGAATTCCGCCATCCCAGGGTCGAGTGCGGCCGTATGTTCGTCGAGCAGCAGCACTTCCGAGCCGGCAAGTGTGGCCATGACGAGCGAAACCGCCTGACGCTGCCCGCCGGATAGCAGATCCATGCGGTCCTTCAGCCGGTTTTCCAGCCCGAGATTGAGTTCGGCGATCCGCTCGCGGAAATAGTCGCGCCTGCTGCCCCCGAGCGCCGGCGCAAGTCCGCGCTTCTCGCCGCGGCGGGCGGCCAGAGCAAGATTTTCCTCGATCGACAGCGAACCGCAGCTTCCCGTCAGCGGATCTTGGAAGACCCGCGCGACGAGACCGGCGCGTGATGCCGTCGACTTGCGCGTCACCTCGTTCTTACCGATCAGCACCTGCCCCTCGCTCGGCAGGACATCGCCGGCGAGCACGCCGAGCAGCGTCGATTTGCCGGCGCCGTTGGAGCCGATGACGGTAACGAAGGAGCCCTGCTCGATGGTCAGGCTGACACCGTTCAGCGCCTGCTTCTGCAGCGGCGTACCGCGCCCGAAAACGACCTTGATGTCCTTGACGCTGATCATGATGCAGCACCTCCGCGAAGACGGGGAAGGATGAGCGCCACGGTGACCAGCACTGCCGTCACGAAATTGAGATCGGAGGCCTGCAGGCCGATGACGTCGCTGGACAGCGCCAGCTGGATCGCAATGCGATAGAAGATCGAGCCGAGCACGCAGCCGATCAACGCGATCAACAGGCCGCGGCGACCAAGCAGCGTCTCGCCGATGATGACGGCGGCCAGACCGACGACGATCGTGCCGACACCCGAGGTGACGTCGGCAAAGCCGTTGGTCTGGGCAAACAGCGCACCGCCGAACGCCACCAGCGCATTCGAGATCGCCATGCCGAGATAGATCTGCCGGCTGGTATCGACACCCTGCGCCCGGGCCATCCGCGCATTGGCGCCGGTCGCCCGCATGGCAAGTCCGGCATCGCTTTCCAGGAAGCGCCAGACCAGGACGAGGGCGACGATCACGAGAACGCCGACGAAGAGCGGCCGCACGTAGAAATCGCGCAGGCCATGGCCGAAGAACGGGCTGATCATCGTATCGGCGTTGATGAGGGCGACGTTGGGTTTGCCCATCACGCGCAGATTGACGGAAAACAGCGCGATCATCGTCAGGATCGAGGCGAGCAGATTGAGGATCTTGAAGCGCACGTTGAGCAGCGCCGTCACCATGCCCGCGGCCGCACCCGCCGCCATCGCGACCACAGCCGCAAGCCAGGCATTGACGCCGGCAATGATCAGCACCGCGGTCACCGCTGCACCAAGCGGAAACGAGCCGTCGACAGTCAGATCGGGAAAGTCGAGAATGCGGAAGGCGAGATAGACGCCGAGAGCGACGAAGGAATAGACCAGACCGAGCTCGACGGCCCCCCAAAATGCGATTTGGCTCAAGGCTTTCAGCCCCTTTTGTTACCGTTCCGCCCGTCGCGAAACCGCAGCTTTTTAATACTTCAGCCGCCCCCGCGCAAACGGGAGCGGCTGAATGTGAATGGTCGATCGAACGACGGCCGATTATTCGATGACCTTGTTGGCGCGGGAAAGCACGCTCTCGGGCAGAGTGACGCCCATCTTGGCCGCCGCCGCCTTGTTGACGACGAGGTCGCTGCCGGCAGCGGTCTTGACCGCGATATCGCCCGGGTTTTCGCCTTTCAGCACCCGCACGACGATCTCGCCCGTCTGCTTCCCGACATCGTAATAGTTGAAGCCGAGGGCGGCGACCGAACCGCGCGAAACCGAATCCGTATCGGCGGTGAAGAGCGGCAGCTTGCTTTCTTCGGCAACCGCGACGGCGCCTTCGAGTGCGGAGATGATCGTGTTGTCGGTCGGGATGTAGATCGCATCGGCGCGGCCGACGAGGGCGCGGGCCGCGCCCTGGACCTCGGCCGACTTGGTGGCGGCTGATTCCACAACCTTCAGGCCCGCCTTTTCGGCTTCGGCCTTCAGCACGGCAAGCAGCGAAACGGAATTGGCCTCACCGGAATTGTAGAGGTAGCCGATGGTTTTCACATCGGGCAGGATTTCCTTGATCAGCGCCAGATGCTCGGCGACCGGCGACATGTCGGAAAGGCCGGTGACGTTGCCGCCTGGTTTGTCCATGTTCTTGACGAGCTGAGCGCCGAGCGGGTCGGAGACCGCGGTGAAGACGACCGGAATGTCGCGCGTCGAGGAGACGACCGCCTGAGCAGAGGGCGTGGAGATCGGCACGATGACATTCGGCTCGTCGCCGGCGAACTGGCGGGCGATCTGAGCTGCCGTCGCCGGATTGCCCTGCGCCGACTCGAACACGAATTTCAGGTTCTCGCCCTCCTTATAGCCGGCGGCCGTCAGCGCATCGAGAACGCCCTTGCGGGCCGCATCCAGCGCCGGATGCTCGACGATTGCCGTCACGGCGACCGTGACGTTGTCAGCCTTTGCAGGCAGGGAAAGGGCCAAACTGGCGGCAAGAGCGAGCAGAATCGGGCGCATTTGTATCCTCCTGATTGATTTTGGCGGCACTATTAGGAAAAGCGCATGCTTAAATCAATGCAGGAGAATTGTAGCGAGGATCAAACTTGCTGATCAGTCGTCGGCGCCGTGATTGGCGATCATCATCGCCTCGAAGGCCAGGCGCTCGGTCTTGCGCATGCGTTCGGACTCCGATTTCAGCTGGCCGCAGGCGGCAAGAATGTCGCGCCCGCGCGGCGTGCGGATCGGCGAGGCGTAACCGGCCGAATTGATGAAATCGGCGAACTTCTCGATCTGCTCCCAGTCGGAACACTGATAATTGGTGCCGGGCCAGGGATTGAACGGAATGAGATTGATCTTCGCCGGCACGCCTTTCAGCAGCTTGATCAGCCCCTTGGCGTCTTCGAGGCTGTCGTTGACATCCTTCAGCATCACATATTCGAAGGTGATGCGCCGCGCATTGGAAAGGCCGGGATAGGCTTTGCACGCCTCGATCAGCTCCTTCAGCGGATACTTCTTGTTGATCGGCACGAGAATGTCGCGCAGGTCGTCGCGCACCGCATGCAGCGAGATCGCCAGCATGACGCCGATCTCCTCGCCGGTGCGGAAGATTTCCGGCACGACGCCGGAGGTTGAAAGCGTCACGCGACGCCTGGAGAGCGACAGGCCGTCGCCATCCGTGGCGATCAGCAATGCCTGCTTGACGGCGTCAAAATTATAGAGCGGCTCGCCCATGCCCATCATCACGATATTGCTGACCTTGCGGCCCTCGGCAGGCATGATCGTGCCTTGCGGCGCTTCGCGATCGGGGAAGTCGCCAAGCCGGTCGCGGGCAAGCAGCAGCTGCGACAGAATTTCCTCCGCCGTCAGGTTGCGCACCAGGCGTTGCGTCCCGGTGTGACAGAAGGAGCAGGTGAGCGTGCAGCCGACCTGGCTGGAGATGCAGAGCGTGCCGCGGCCCTCTTCCGGGATATAGACGGCTTCGATTTCGACCGGGCGGCCGGCGCCGCGCGGGGGAAAACGCAGCAGCCATTTGCGCGTGCCGTCGTTCGAGACTTGCTCTTCGACGATTTCGGGACGCGCGATGGTGAAATGCTGCTTCAGCATTTCACGCATGTCCTTGGCGACATTCGTCATATGGTCGAAATCGGAAACCCCGCGCACATAGATCCAGTTCCACAGCTGCGCGACGCGCATCTTGATCTGCTTCTCGGCCACGCCCCTTTCCCGGAGTGCCGCCCCCATCTCCTCGCGCGACAGCCCGATCAGGGACGGCTTTTCGACGCTGGCAGACGTGTACGCCTGCGGCTTGGTGACAACGATCGCATCCGTGACGGACATAGTCTTTAGATCCCGAATTCAAACACGTAACCGCCCCGCAAGCCCGCGGACTTCAGGAGCAAACCGGAAGAGGTGAGGCGCATGACGGCACATTGGCAGAAAATGAATGGCGGAACGGCGACTGATATCGCGATCTGTCCGCTGTTGGCGCGCCCTTTAGCATCATTTTGTCCGCGCGTCACTATAGATGGAAAACAGCAAAGGCCGGCGCAAGGCCGGCCTCTTGAAACTCTGCGGCTGGAGACCGCTTACTTGCAGCTTTCAATCTGCTTCAGCGCAGCCGAGATGCCCGAAAGCGAATAGCTGTAGGAGGTGCCGGTGCCTTTGCGCGACACGGCATTCACCGTCATCGAATGACCGGTCTTCATCGCGGCGACCAGGGCGGGCTCCTGCGCCGCATTCTCGACCCAGCCGGCCTTGTCCTTGGTGAACATCACGAAGGTCTTATTGTCGATGACGACATTGATCTTCGAATTTTCCTTCACCGTGTAACCCATCATCGCCTGCGGTTCGTAGGAGATGTTCTGGCCCGGACGCTGCGAGACGATGAAGAAGTTGTCGCCGTGGTCGACGCTTGCCGGCTGCTTTGCCGTCGGAACCGACAACACGTAGCAGACGGTGCTGGCGCCCGACTTGTAGGAGTAGGCGCCCCATGCCTGGAACTGCTGGATGCGGTTCGGCGCGGCCTGCTGCGCTGCCGCAACTCCGGCCATGGCAAGGGTGAGTGCGAGAGCGGATACGATACTTTTTACAAACATGGATTCCTGCCGGTTCTTGCGATTCAAGGCCCGAAGCGATCATAGCGGGCGCCGCATAATCACGATCTGCTTTATTTTGACTTAATTCAGGTTACCAAATGGTCAACAATAGCTGCGATTTGTATCTGCCTGTGTCATTTCAGCTCG
>Ga0209051_1000562_pt1 | contig 45077 bp, 42 predicted proteins | sample AraplaCvi_mMS_r2_2_FD_184286 | JGI IMG/M metagenome (GOLD analysis project Ga0209051, IMG submission 184286) | Arabidopsis root microbial communities from North Carolina, USA - plate scrape MF_Cvi_mMS_r2 (SPAdes) (version 2) | ecosystem: Host-associated > Plants > Roots > Endosphere | place...
GGAGTCAATCAGGTTGGCTTCGTAGGCATCCCACCCCACCGGGGTGGCCAATTCGAAGCCGGGGGCGATGATCCGGTCGAAGCCGCCCTGATCCATCGGCAGCCAGGTGATCCGGTCGTCGATCCCGACGCCGCGCATCATCGCCGTGACGATGCCGTCCGGTCCGCAGTGGCTGACGTAGTGCACGCCGCAGTCGAACTCCCATTGACCACGTCGGCTGAAGACGTGCGAGGTTCCTCCCAGGGTGGTGTAGCGCTCCAGCAGCAGCGTCTTGCGCCCCGCGGCGGCGAGATAGGCCGATGCAGCCAGCCCGCCCAACCCTGAGCCGATCACGATTGCGTCCCATTTTCGCTGCTGCACCCGCACCCCTGGTGATCGTCGGAACCGCCGCTGACTTCACCGATCGGTGAAGCAGCTGACCGGAAAGGTAGTGCACCGATCGGTAAAGTGGCAAGTGCGGCGCGGCGACCGGCGGCGCGAGAGGACGGGCGCACTCATGGCTGCACGGGATGCATTGATCTACAGCACGATTGACCTGATGCGCCGCCATGGCGTGGCAGGGACCGGGATTGCGGCAATCACCGACCACAGCCAGGTATCGCGCCGGACCGTCTACAACACGTTTCTCGACGGCAAGACCGAACTGGTGCAGCAAGCAGCGCAGGTTGCCGGGGTGTTCATCGGCAATCAGATCGCCAGGACCCTCGAATTGCCCACCCCGCAAGAGTCACTCGCTGCGTTCATCACCCAGTGGAAGGAGGTCGTCGCCGGCAGCGACTTCGCGGCGGGGTGCCCCATCGCCGCCGCGGGCGTGGCGCGATCCTCCGAACCCGAGATCGCCGACACCGCCGGAAAGACCTTCACCCGGTGGCAAGAGGCGATCAGCGACTCGCTGCACCGTCATGGCCTCCCCACCACGACCGCGCTACAGCTGTCCAACACCGTCCTCGCCGCAGTCGAAGGCGCCGTCATCATGGCCATCGCCCAACGATCGCTCACGCCTCTAGACGACGTCCACAGTCAACTCGACGTCCTACTGGACCACCATTTTCCCGGCTCGTGACGCGCCGACACGCGGCCACAGTCGCATCCCGAGACGACCGCAGCGCTGCGGTCGTCGACGCCCTCTCGGTGGCGTGGAGCAATACGGCGTGTTTTCCATCAGCAGTCGCACGCCAGCCTGCTTGACCAGTGCAATCACAGGTCATGGGCAACGACCCGCGGCGAACTCTTGGGGGGCGCTCAGGCCACGTCACCGTCGAGGACGCGCCACGTGAAGTCGGACGTGACTTACGCCGGGAGGAAGCGCGATGTCGTCGTGCACTGCGTCTTGCCGTGTGACGGCGGTGACCCGGACATCCCACACCAAGTCGCGCACTTCGGACTCGGCCCGGGTGACGGTGGACGCCACGATGGCGGCGAGGCGTCGCAGGTGCCACCCGGTCGTCGAGCCCACGTCGTACACGGTCCCGGCAGCACGCACGACCATCGTGGCGACGTCTGCGGGCAGATTTCGCACGGGAAACGCGTGTCGCTGCTCCATCACACGATCATGGACAACGGAGTCCTCGGTGTAAAGCCGCCGAACTCATCAGCCGTCGTCGGGCGACACGAGAACGCCACCCAGCTGCGGTGCCCGCCGAGAGATAGACAGCCAGTACGCCGCCTTTTCGCGCACCCAGGGATCGATCTGCATCGCTGCCAGACCAGCCCTGTCATTTCCCAGAAACTTGGACGTCACTCCACGGCAGGCTGAGACCAGCGGCCCTGTGCCGCAACAGAGTACGCAGATTGAGCGGTCGAGAATGCCGTCATAGCCAATGCAGGACCGGCCGCGCACCGCGACCTATTCGGGTTGGTGTACGCGGGCTGCCTCATGTTGACGACGGTTGAAATTCCGGCCAGTCGCGACGGGTGGTTTCTAGGGGGCGGTCGCAACACTCTTCAGACTTTGGAAGTTGTGTTGGCATCGTCGCGTCGGGTGAAGAAGGGGCCGGGGCCGTCGTCCGCTGTCGGCCAAGCCAGCGGTCGACGCTCATCCGGGACTGGCCTGCCCACGGCGTCTGGCAATGAGGCCACACTGCGCCGCGTCGACTTCGGCGCTGTGCGCGTACATTCGCGGCCGGCAGCTGGACGGCACTGGAGGGATGCACGGAGTGGCGCGCAGAACTGCGCCCGTCCGCTCTCGACGGGCGACCAGGTACGCCAGAGGTTGTGGTGGGCAGCTCCATCAACCGTTCGGTGTCTGCCAGAATCGTGACGATGGACGGCCCACTCCCCCACCGCACCGCGGCGTCGGCGCCGGCCACCAAACCCGAGCAAATTCGCGACACCGCGATGAAGTGCTTCGCCGAACACGGCATCGACAAGACCTCGTTGCGCACCATTGCCGAGGCAGCGGATGTCAGCCTGGGTCTCATCCAGCACTATTTCTTCACCAAGCAACAGTTGATCGAGAGCATCGACAGACACGTCCTCGCCGTGTTCAACGAGGCGCTTGGCACATCCCCGGACGCCCGGCCGGCACCGGTAAGCGCCGATGACGCCGGGGGCCGGTTCGCCGACCTGATGCACGAGAACCCCGTCGCCATGGACTACGTCGGACGAGCACTTGCCGAGGGCGGAGAGATCGGGAAGGTCATCTTCGACGGGTTCTGCGCGATCAGTGAGCGGCAAGGGGCCAACTTCAGGGCCCAGGGCTTGGTAGCCGACGATGTCGATCCGGTGTGGGCTGCGATGCTTCCACTGATCCTGCGGGTCGGCACCATCATCTTGCGTCCACACGTCGAGAGACACCTGCCCGGTTCTCTGTACGACCGCGCCGAGACGTCGCGCTGGGACGCCGCGGCAACCAGGATGATCCGGGAAGGCCAGTTCAAGCAGTAACGACGAACCGGACCCGCCGTCGAACGGCCGACGACAGACGAAATCCTCCGCACTAGATGGATTTTCGGCGATGTCGGACGCCCTCAGACCCGCCGCCCATCGAAGGCAACGATGCGCAGTCCGGTCCTGGCGGGGACACATAGACGGTCCCTCAACACGTTTGGCTGCTGCTGACCCATTCGCCGCCCTGTTGGCCTCACGAAGACCGTCAGTGTTGCGACGTTGACTAGACCTCGTCCCGGAACGCTGCGGAATTACATTCCCTATCAACCGTTTTGGTTATCGGGACCGACCGCAAGGGGAGGCTCGGCACGACGGGCCCGGGTTCTGGAATAAATTGTTGGCGAGGCGATTACCGGCGCAGCGGTCGGTCGACCACCTGGGGTCAGGTGCCGAGATGCAGCGACGCCTCATCCCTGCCGTCAAGCTGGCGCGTTCGCCTACATCTGAGATCGCATCAGCCTGGCAATGCGGCACGAACGAGAACGTCGACGGCCTGTGGCCCGTCTGCCTCCCAAGGGAGTCACTCTCCGCGACCACCCACCAGCGCGCCCGGTGGCCGCTGACGACGAGCTCGAGAATGCGAGTCGTAATAGCTTGTGCACAGCCCGTTTTCATCGACTTCCAAGTATCGGACGGGCAGCGGCTTAAGGATCGCATGCCGTGCGATGGCGCGATTTCGCACTCCGCCGCAATGGTGGATGTCTGAGCGGATGGCCGATACCGCTGCCCGCAGTCATTCGAATCCGCCCGCCAGGAGGAGTGCCATGGTTAGCGACGTCACGACGCTCGAGCGAGCCAATGTCCGAGCCGTCGAGGTGCCCTTGCGGCGCCCCGTCATCGCCGACATCGGCCGCTTCGACACCTGGCCATTGGTGCTCCTGGACCTGGAGACCACCGACGGAGTCGTCGGGTCGAGCTACATAGCGCCGTACCGCTCCTCCGCCGTGCCTGCCATCGTCGCCGAGTTACGCGACCTCCTCGACAGCGTGGTGTCGCGCACCGTTGCGCCGAGTGACGCATTCGACGCATCCCTGAAGTCGCTGAACGTGGTTGGCGTGAACGGCATTTCCACGATTTCCGCCTCGGCAATCGACATGGCGCTGTGGGACGGCCTTGCCAAACGGGCGGGTCTGCCGCTGGCGCGACTGCTCGGCGGATCGACCGGACCGGTGCGCGCCTACAACAGCAACGGGCTGTGGCGACACGAGGTGTCGACGATCGCTGCGGAAGCCAGGAGCCTGGCCGACGAGGGCGGGTTCACGGCAATGAAGCTGCGCTTGGGGAATGAGCACCTCGCCGACGACGTGGCGGCGATCGACGCGGTTAGACAAGGGGTGGGCGCCGACATCGATCTGATGGTCGACTTCAACCAGGCTCTCGGTCTCGGCGACGCGATTCGCCGTTGCCACGAACTCGACGAGCACGGCCTGTACTGGTTCGAGGAGCCGATTGCCTACGACAACGTCCGCGGTTACGCCCAGCTCGCCCAACAGGTTCACACTCCGCTTCAGATGGGTGAAAATTACTACGGACCAAGGGATCTGTTGAACTTCGTCGCAGTCGGCGGAGTCCACTACGCGATGGGCGACCTGATGCGGATCGGCGGCGTGACCGGGTGGATGCGGACCGCAGGTGTCGCGTCCGCGGCAGGCGTTCAATTCTCCAACCACCTCTACCCAGAATTCGCAGCGCACCTCTTGCGAGTGACCCCGTCGGCGCACTGGCTGGAGTGGGTTGACTGGGCGTGCCCGATTCTCTCGGCTCCGCTCGAGCCGAAGGAGGGAACGGTGACGGCACCGGACGTACCTGGTGCCGGGCTGGTGTGGGACGAAATTGCGATCAAGAAGTACGCCATCGAGATCTGACGGCAACTGCGGGTCACGAACCACCAAGCGAAGAAACGACACTCATGCCCGATCAGACGACCAAGCCTGCGACCGACGGAACCGTGGCCGTATTCGAGCCGATCTCGGATGCGGCCTTTGCCCGAAGATCGCCGAAGACGCCGGAGCGCCGACGGGTGCCGACACGAATGTGGTCGCCAGCCCGATCGGGTCGCTCACCAGATAGTCGACCCGCCCCAGCGGGTCTCGCAGGGCGGCTGACGTGACCGACTCCCACCAACTTCATAGCCCCACCGCGAGTTCAGGAAGGACGACGATGCTCACCGTACGAGAGGCATTCTTCGAAGTCGCTCGTCAGCTCGGTCTGACGACCATGTTCGGCAATCCCGGGTCCACCGAGGAGCCGTTTCTCAAGGACTTTCCCGACGACTTCCGCTACGTGCTGGCGCTACAGGAGGCGTCGGTGATCGCGATGGCAGACGCGTACGCCCAGCGCACCGGCCGACCCGCGTTGGTGAACGTACACACCGCGGCAGGCATGGGGAACGCCGTGGGAAACATCGAGAGCGCGTGGTACAACCGGGCGCCGCTCATCATCACCGCGGGACAGCAGACCCGCGAAATGCTGCTCCTGGAGCCATATTTGGCAAACGTGTCGCCGGAGCTCGTCCCGCAGCCCTTCGTCAAGTGGGCTTATCAGCCGGCGCGGCCGCAGGACGTGCCCGCTGCCCTGATGCGCGCCCATGCCGCCGCGATCCTGCCGCCTGCCGGGCCGGTCTTCCTGTCCATCCCGATGGACGACTGCGACGCGCCCTGCCCCCGGCTACCGGAGATCCGGAGCGTCAGCAGTCGGCTGCCGGCCGACGAGGTATCACTCGAGCCGGTGATTACAGCGCTGGCCGATGCCCAGTCTCCGGCTCTGGTCATCGGTGGGGCGCTGGACCAGAGCGGTGGTTGGGATGCCGGGGTGGCGTTGGCCGAGACGTTGCGGTGTCCGGTCTGGGCCGCCCCCGGAGAGGGAAGGCCGGGATTCCCCGAGAGTCACCCCCTGTTCCAAGGCGCGCTGCCCCCGGCCATCGGGCCGCTGTCCGATGCGTTGACCGGCCACGACGTCATCGTCGTCGTCGGTGCGCCGGTATTCCGCTACTACCCTTACGTGCCTGGGGAGTACCTCCCGGCCGGCGCCAGCCTGTTCCACATCACCGACGATCCGTCCGAGGCGGCCAGGGCACCGGTCGGCACCGCCATCCTCGCCGACCCCGGCCGCTCGTGCGCGCTGCTCGCGACCGCAACGGCCAAGTCCGATCGAACGTTGCCCGTCCGAGCGCCGCACCCGGCTCCGCTCAAGCCGGAGCGCATCACTCCGGACTGGCTCTACCACACCATCCAGGCCCTTCGGCCGGACGACAGCGTCATCGTGCAGGAATCGCTGTCCACATTGCGGCAGCTGCGCGAACAGATACCAACAGACCGGCCGAGGTCGTTCTTCTCCATGTCGAGCGGCGTGCTTGGCTACGGAATTGCGGCTGCAGTCGGCGTCGCATTGGCCGAACGCGAGGAGGGCACCAATCGCAAGGTGATCTGCATCGTCGGCGACGGCGCGGCGAACTACGTCATCCAGGCGATTTGGACGGCCATCCAGCACGACCTGCCCATCCTGTTCGTCATTCCACGCAACGGCGCGTACAACATCCTCAAGTCGTTCGCCGAGTTGCTCTCCACCCCAGGGGTTCCCGGCCTGGACCTGCCCGGGCTGGACTTCGTCACCTTGGCGGAGGGCTATGGATGTCCGGCCGAGCGCGTGACCGAGTTGGCCGATCTCGAAACGGCGATCAAACGAGGGATCGACTTCGATCACACATATCTTCTCGAAGTGGCGGTCGACCCCACAGTGCCCCCGCTGATCTAGGAAGGTTCCCCGCATGCTTGCTGCCGTGTTGACTCGATTCGGCGCACCGCTCGAACTCACCGAGCTCGACGTGCCGAGGCCGGGCCCCGGTGAGGTGTTGGTGCGCGTGCTCGCCAGCGCCGTCAACCCGCTGGACACCAAGATCCGCCGCGGGCAGGCCGCCCACGCGAAGACGGAACCTCCCGCCGTGCTGGGCATCGACATGGCCGGCATGGTGGTAGCCCTCGGCGAGGGCGTGGACGGGTTCCGGCTGGGCGACGAGGTGTTCGGGATGACCGGTGGGGTGGGCGGCATCCAAGGCTCGCTTGCGGAGTTCGCCGCCGTGGACGGCAGACTGCTCGCCCTGAAGCCGCGTTCGTTGTCGATGGTTCAGGCCGCCGCCCTGCCGTTGGCGTTCGTCACGGCGTGGGAGGCACTCGTCGACCGGGCCGACGTGCGCGGCGGCCAGCGGGTGCTGGTTCACGGTGGAGCGGGAGGTGTTGGCTACGTCGCGATTCAGCTTGCTCGCTCGCGCGGCGCCGAGGTCTTCGCGACGGGCAGCCCGGCGAGCCTGGAGGTCATCGTGCAGGCAGGTGCGGTGGCCATCGACTACACCTCGGTCTCTGCCACTGAATACGTGAACACCCATACCGCGGGCGCCGGCTTCGACGTCGTCTTCGACAACGTGGGCGGTGCCACCCTCGACGACTCGTTCGGCTCGGTGAAGCGCTACACCGGCCACGTCGTGAGTGCGCTGGGATGGGGCACCCATCGCTTGGCTCCGCTGTCCTTTCGGGGAGCCACGTATTCGGGGGTGTTCACCCTCTTGCCGCTGCTGACCGGACAACACCGCGAACATCACGGTATGGCCGTCCGCGAGGCTGCCACGCTGGCCGAGGCGGGGTTGCTGACACCGCGCCTAGACCCCCGAACGTTCCACTTGGAAACAGTCGAAGAGGCCTACCAAGCAGTCGAAGAACGAACCAATGCCGGCAAAGTCGTCGTCACCATTGGCAGCGGTCGCGGCTAGTCCGGCTCAATCCGCCCAGCGCGGGTTGAGTGCTGCAATCCGATCGAGGTTCTGCTCCGCCCAGGTCCGAATCAGCGCCAGCGGATGGGCCGCACTGACCCCGAGATCGGTCAGCTGGTACTCCACCCGGGGCGGCACCTCGGCGTAGACCGTCCGAGTTATCAACGATGCCGACTCCAGTCGGCGCAGCGTCCTGGTCAGCATCTTCGGGCTGATACCAGGCAGGCCGGCCTGCAGCACACTGAACCGCCTCGGACCGTCCGACAGCAATCCGATCACCAGCGCCGACCACTTGTTGGCGAGCAGGTCCAGCAGGATCCGGCAGGGACACGACTCACCGTAGACGTCGTGCACGTCGTGCATTCCCGTCGAACAGACCGCGGTCACTCAGTCCTCCTACCCCACGTGATCACCGAAGCTATCCAATCGATAGTAATCGTCCTTGAAGGTTACTGCGGATGTTCGGCTAGCTTCGGTTCGTTGCCGCGCCTGCGCCCGGCGTTACGAGAGAACGGGCCCCATTGAGCGATGTACGATCCAGAAACCAAACTCACCGAGCGAGCCTCCGGAGGGTGCGCCGCTGACGCCATGGGCCATCGCAAGCCGACCGCACTGACGCCGATTCGCGGCCGATCGGCGGAGCTGAAGATCGTCGGTGAGCTCATCGCGGACACCGCCGCCGGCGGCTGCGGCGTGCTCGTCATCGAGGGACCGCCCGGCATCGGCAAGAGTCGGTTGTTGACCGAGGTGATCACCCGAGCCGAGCAGGCCGGGATGCGTTACCTGTTCGGCGAGGCCTTCGAGTATCAGCAGGCCGTGCCGTTCTTCCCGCTGTTCATGGCCACTCTTGGCGCCGATCCCCCGGTCGGTGACGCCGAGGGGTTGCGGCGCCTCGGCGGTTCGGCAGACCTCCGCTACTGGGTGGTGCACGACCTGCAGGCGGCAATCCATCAGGCGGCCGCGCAGACGCCGCTGGCCATCGTGCTCGAGGACATCCATTGGGCTGACACGGCCACGCTGGTGGCGATGCGTTCGCTGACCGCACCGAGCGACGCGCCGGTTCTCTGGGTGCTGACCACCAGGACCGGTGCAGGCGGCAGTGCAGTCCGGGAGACCCTGCGGGTGCTCGAGCGGGCGGGCGCGGCGATCGTCCGGTTGCCTGCGATGACCCCGGAAGCAATGGCCGACGTCGTCGAAGACGTGGTGCGTGCCCGGGCGGACGAATCCCTCCTGACTCTGGCAGCCAAGTCGCACGGCAACCCGTTCCTGCTCACCGAACTGCTGGGCGGGCTGCGGGAGGAGGGCAGGCTGGAGGTCACCGGCGGCCAGGCCGTCGCGTCCGGTCGCCGATTGCCCCATCGCCTCAGCGCGAACATGCAGCACCGTCTGGACGGCTTGTCCGAGGAAGCCGGCGAGGTGCTGCGGGTGGCCGCGGTTCTACCGGATCGATTCTCCGCCGTCCTGCTTGCCAAGATGCTCGACCGGCGCCCGGCAGCGCTGGTCTCGGCAGTCGGCGAGTCGGTGCGCGCTGATCTACTCAGCGAGGACGGCGAACACCTGCGCTTCCGCCACGACCTCTTGCGGGAGGCCACCCGCCAAACGCTTCCGCGATCGCTGCGCCGGGCCATGGAGCGCCAATCGGCAAGCGTCATGCTGGAGATGGGCGCCGCTCCGGAGGAGGTCGCCACCCAGTTGGCGCGCAGCGCCGAGGTCGGGGACTTCGTCGCCATCGGCGCGCTGCGCGAGGCCGCGCAGTCAGTGGCGCGCAGCGACGTGAGCGCGGCAGCCGACCTCAGCAGACGTGCCCTGGAGCTGGTCCCCGCCGACGACGTCGACCGCGGGCATCTGGTCGCTCAAACCGTGGAGCTGCTCAACCGGGCCGCCCGCTATCACGAGGCCCAAGACCTTGCGGTGGCCGCCCTCTCGGCGGCGATGTCCGCCGATGACGAGGCCGAGATCCGGCTCCGTCTCTGGCCGACCACCACCGAGAACACGCAACGTCGCATCGAAGAGAACCGCCGCGCGCTGGGGTCGGCCGACATCACGGGCGTGACGCGCGCGCGCCATCAGGCATGGCTCGCCTTCAACCTGGTGATGGCCGGTCATCACGAGGACGGCCGAGTCGAGGTCCAGGAGGCGGCCGTAGTCGCCCAAACCGCTGGTGACCTCGAGTCAAGAATTCTGTGCAAGGCCGCGCAGGCCCGTCTCGAATGCGCAGACGGTTACGGGCTGCGCGCGATGGCACTCATCGACGAGGCACACGAGCTGACCCGCGGCAACGAGACGACCCCGGCGCATTGGCTCGCCGGACTTCATCGCGCCAACCTCCTCGCCGCGGTGGGCCGGTTGGACGATGCCGCAGCCCAGGTCGCCGAAGGTATCGAACTCGCCCGTCGAGAACGCAACGGCATGGCAATCGAGATCTGGCACACGATCGACGCCATCGTGCATCTGGCCGCTGGGCGGCTTGCCGAGGCTCGCGCCGCTGCCACCGCCCTGACGGCGGCCGACGATGCTGCCGATGCCAGGGCAGGCTTGATTCGCATGGTCGTCCTCGCACAGCTGGCGGTGCACACCGAGGATCGAGCCTTGTTGCAGGAGATGGTGATCCAGGCCCGCGCCGCGCACGTCGACGATTCACCGGTGATCCGCCGGGCAGCAGCCGGAGTGTTGGCCCTTGCCGCGTGGCAGCGCGGGGACGTCCACGAGGCGTTGCGCTGGCTCAGCGACGAGATCACCCTGCTGGTCACGCCGATCGCACTGGATCAGCTCACTTTGGCTGCGCGGGTGGCTTCCGCCGCCGGCGATGCCGGACTGCTCGCGCGCACCGCGAAGGATGCCGATCTGCTCGACCGCGAACAGCCGGGAGTGAGCCTGTTCCGCGGGGTCGCCCAACACGTTCACGGGATCCTCGAACGCGACGCCGACGCGATCCTCGCGGCGGCGAAGGCGCTGCGGTCATCGTCCCTGCCGCTGCTGTACGCCGCGGCCGCCGAGGACGCAGGCATCGAATTGGCCCGCATGCACCGGATGCCCGAGGCCCTCGACGAACTCAACGCGGCGTTCGACGCGTACGGCGGTCTCGGCGCGGTCGGCGACGCCCGTCGGGTGGCACGGGTTCTGCGCCCGTTGGGTGTGGAACGCCGAGTGGTCATGCGCCCGCGTGAAAAGACCGGCTGGGGCAGTCTCACCGACTCCGAATTGAAGGTCGCCGAACTGATCGCTGCGGGCGCTACCAACCGCGACGTCGCCGAGCAGCTGCATCTCTCACCGCACACGGTGAGCACCCATCTGCGCAACGCGTTCGCCAAGCTCGGCATCAACTCCCGGCACGAGTTGACGCAGCTCGTCCGTCGCTCCGAACGCTAGGCGCTTAGAAACCGCACGCCATGCGATGGCACCGGTGCGCGTCACAGATGAGCCTTGATCCAACCGGGCGGCAACGTCTTCGAAGTCGTCCACCAACCGAGAGGAACCCCGATCATGACGCGCAACGGCTCGCCATCCCCACTTGGCAGCTTCGTCCAGGACAGCTACGAGATCGTCGCCGAACTGCGTGGCAGCATGCCAACCGGTGTGACGGTCTCGGACACAGGTCGCGTCTTCGTGTCCCATCCGCGGTGGGGCGATGACGTCGAGTTCACCGTGGCCGAGATCGTGGACGGAAACGCCGTGCCGTTTCCCAGCGTCGAGATCAATAAATGGTCGGCGGGGATGTCTCCTGATCAGTTGATCTCGGTACAGAGTGTGATCGTCGATCCGGACGGGTACCTCTGGCTGCTCGATACGGGCGCCCCCTCGTTCGCGCCCTACGTTCGGGGCGGTCCGAAGCTGGTCCGAGTAGACCTGTCCAGCAACGCGATTGACCGTGTCGTGCGAATCTCGGACATGGCGATGACCCCTACCACCTATCTCAACGACGTGCGGTTCGACCTCAGCAGGGGCGAGGGGGGCTTCGCCTATGTCACCGACTCGCAGCCCACCGGCGCACTGATCGTGGTGGACCTCGACACCGGCGAATCGTGGGACCGGCTTCGTGGACACGACAGCACGCGCGCCGAGGACGGGTTCCGTGCCGTGGTCCAGGGCTTGGTCCGCGAGCAGTATCGGGTCGGAGCCGACGGGATCGCCATCAGCCCGGACGGTGACCGAATCTTCTATTGCCCGCTGTCGTCTCGGCGGCTCTACAGCGTCGACGCCGCCGCGCTGCGGGACCGTCGACGACCCGACGACCACGTCGCAGAGACGATCACCGATCATGGTGACAAGGGTGCCTCCGACGGCCTCGAGTCCGACAGCGACGGAAACCTCTACCTAACCGCCTACGAGCACAGCGCCGTGTTGCGCCGCAGCGTGACCGGCGAATGGTCGACCGTGCTGCACGGCCCGAAGCTGTTGTGGCCGGACACCTTGGCGTTGGCCGCGGACGGTCATCTCTACGTCAGCGTGAACCAGCTTCCCAGAACGCCATTGTTCAACCACGGCACCGACGATCGGATACCGCCGTACCTCATCATCCGCGTCGAAGTCGCCGCCCAGCCGGTTCGGTTGAGCCGATGAGCGGCATCGAACCCGAGCTCGCCGATCGCTTCACCCCGATAGCGCACAGCGATCAAGGTGGACGCCCCGATGCCATGCAGCTGCAGTACTGGAACGGCCACGTCTACGTGGGCCATCTGTTCAGCGGTGGCTTCACCACCATCGACGTCACCGATCTGTCGGCCCCCAAACCCGTTGACTTCCAAGCCGCGCCGGCCAACACGTGGAACATCCACCTGCAGGCCGCAGATGACCTGCTGCTCGTCATCCACGCCAAGGACCTGTGGAAGCAGTTCGATGATGAAGCCAACTACTACAACGGCTCACTCGGTACGCGGCTCGGCGGCGCCGAACAGAACTGGTCCGCCGGCGTGGCGATATACGACATCGCCGTCGCGGGGAAGCCTCGCCGAATTGGCTTCCTGCCGATCGACGGAGTAGGCGCGCACCGACTGTGGTACACCGGCGGCCGCTACGCCTATGCATCGGTCTTGCCACATGGCTTCAGCGACTACGTCTTCGCAACGATCGACCTCGCCGATCCGACACGACCTACGATCGTCGGCAAGTACTGGCTGCCCGGCATGAACATCGCCGCGAGAGAGCACCCGACGTGGGACACCGGGCGCTGGCGCTACGCGCTGCACCACGCGATCATCGCGGACGACATCGCATACTCCTCTTGGCGTGACGGGGGTTTGGCGCTGCTCGACATCAGCGACCGCACCAATCCGAAACCGATCGTGCACCGCAACTGGTCACCGCCATTCGGTGGGGGTACCCACACGTCACTGCCGCTGCCGGCGCGTGACCTGCTGATCGTCGCCGACGAGGCCACCGCCGACGAACTCTCGGACGGACTCAAACACGTGTGGGTGTTCGACATCAGGGTGCCTGCCAACCCGATCAGCATCGCGACGCTGCCGACCCCGACCGAACGAAACTACGCCAGCAAGGGCCGCCATTTCGGTCCCCACAATCTGCACGAGAACCGGCCGGGAAGCTTCGTGTCCGACACGACGATCTTTGCGACGTATCAGAACGCCGGGTTACGGGCCTTCGACATCAGCGACCCGTTCCGTCCGCAGCAGATCGGAGCGTTCGTGCCGGGGCCTCCGGATCGGTTGATGGATCCCCGTCCCGGTGGTCGCCGGGTCATCCAGACGGCCGACGTCTACGTTCGCGATGACGGCGTCGTCTTCACCACCGATTACAACGGCGGCCTTGACATCGCCGAATTCAACGGCAAGGCAAACTGATTCGCGCATGGAAGGGCATTGCATGAAGTCGATCGTGTACACCGAGGCGGGCGACCCGTCGGTGCTTCATCTCACCGAGCGACCACTCCCCGGCGTCGGGCCCGGTGAGGTCCGGGTCAAGGTGGCCGTATCGGGGGTGAACCCGACTGACTGGAAGGCGCGGCAGAACCCCAACGCCGCCATCCCCCCGGGAGGTCAGGTTCCCAACCAGGACGGCGCGGGCACCGTCGACCGCGTTGGCGACGGTGTGACCGAAGTGAGGAACGGCGACCGCGTGTGGCTCTGGGACGCTGCCTGGCAACGCGCGGACGGGACGGCCCAGGAGTACGTGACACTGCCCTCCGCGCAAGTCGTTCCGTTGCCCGACAACGCGAGCTTCGACGCTGGGGCGTCACTGGGCATTCCTGCGCTCACCGCACATCGGGCTCTCGTTGCGCATCAGGGCGCACCGGAGCAGTTGAGTCCCGGTGCCCTGCAGGGTCTTACCGTTCTCGTCGCCGGCGGCGCGGGAGCCGTCGGTCACGCGGCAATCCAGCTCGCCGCATGGGCGGGCGCAACGGTGATCGCCACCGTCAGCAACGCGCAGAAGGCGGAGTTGGCCAGGCGGGCCGGCGCCCATCAGATCATCGACTACCGGACGGAGAACGTCGCAACGGCACTTCTGGACCGACACCCGGACGGCGCCGACATCGTCGTCGAGGTCAACCTACGCGCCAACCTGGAGTCCGACCTGGCGATGTTGGCCAACGGCGGCGTCATCGCGGTGTACTCGTCGGACGACCTCGACGCCATCTCGATCCCATCGCGGGCCAGCATGATGAAGAACGCTCGGCTGCAGTACATCCTGACCTACCTCACGGAGCCCGGTGCCAAACTGGCATCGGTGCGCGCGGTCAACGCGGCCGTCGCCGCCGGCGCCATGGACGTCGGCGAGCTGGCCGGCTTACCGATTCACCGGTACCCACTCGAACGCGCCGACGAGGCGCACCGCGCCTCCGAGGCCGGTGTGGTCGGCAAAGTTCTCATCGACGTGACATCGGCGGCGACGGGGAGAACGGCATGATGCAGTCGCTGCGCGTCGGTCACATCGACCTGAGTTTCCACGACGCCGCGGCACGCGAGGTGGAGCGCGCTCTGGTCGACCACCGCATCGCCGTCGAGCGGTCCGCCGCACCGCACGAGGAGATGTACCGACGGATGGGCCGGGGCGAGATCGACGTCCTGGTGTCTGCCTGGCTGCCGACGAGCCACGGCCGCTATCTCGCTCCCTTTGAGAACGAGGTCAGCAAGATCACCGTGTTGTACGAGCCGTACTGCATTTGGGGCGTCCCCGACTACGTCCCGGAGACCGACGTGGCCGAGGTGTCCGATCTTCTGAGATCGCCTGCGCTGGAACGGATGGAGCGCTTGATCCAGGGCATCAATCCGGGAGCCGGCATCAGTCGATTCTCACAGGCCATGGTGGAGCAGTACGGACTCGACCAAGCGGGTTACGAGTTCAGAACCGGCACGGAGCGCGACTGCTTCGGCCGCTTCATCGAGGCCGTCGCCGTCGGGCGCTGGGTGGTGATCCCGCTCTGGCATCCTCAGTGGTTGCACCACCGTTACCGCATCCGCGAACTTCGCGACCCCAAGGGCCTCCTCGGCGGCAAGGATCGAGCGACGCTGATCGTCCGCAAGGACGCAGAGGCGCGGATCGGCGCTCCCGCGCTGGCCGCTTTGGCAGGGTTGCACCTCGGCAATGCCAGAGTGAGCGAGCTCGACGACCGCCTGCAACCGCCCGCCCTCAACGGTGAAGCGCAGCATCGGGAGTAGTGGCTGCTGAAACGCGCTGTCATGACAGCCACTCGCCGGCGAGCGGCCGAAATCATTTGGGACGCCAACGCCCCAGGCAACATCTGGTCCGTGATGACGCCGGCTGGTCCAACTCGCGCCGAATTCAGCGACTACGTCGGACAGCGCGCGATTGCCAGGCCAGGCGATGCACCAGACGGTCCATCGCCATGTCAGCCGGAGTAACCACATGTCTCTCAACAGGTGTCACGAATCTCGTCGAACAAGCGTTTCTGACGCTTAGCAGTGGCACTGCCAGCCTCAGCTAGACGGCGGAGCTTAGTTTTAGCGTCGCTCATCCTCGAGGCCGGCATCCGCCGACTGGTGGTCTAGCATTTCTGGCGAGGACACAGGACCTCGACACCTCCTCCGCACAAATGGCTGATTACCTCGGTACCAACCTGTCCAGTGCCGCCAATCACCAGGGTTGTCACCGCTTTCGACCGGAACTCACTTAGGGCCCTTCGTCACGGTGACGTATTCGCATCCGTTTCGCAGCGAATACCTCGGCTTCGCTACCGATCTGATTGGAATAACGACCGCTATTCCAATGTAACGCGCCTGCCGCTAAATCAGTTGAACCCAACGAAACCCACAGTGAACGCCAAGACCATTGGTGAGGCTGGCCGGGCAACGGGACCGTTTCGGACTCTGACCAGGTTTCAGACGTCAAGTGGAACGGCCGGCATTCCTGAAGGTGTCGGTCATGGCGTCAGCCAGTTGGTGCGCGGTGACTCTTCAAGGTCAGACCAGGACACCGCCACCGTTGACCTTGATCACAGCCCCGGTGGAGAATGTTTGTTGGATGCAATAGAGGTAAGCCAGCGCGACGTCGTCCACCTCGCCGATGCGGCCGAGAGGATTGCCCTGCGCCGTTGAGGAGAACATCGCGTCGCGGTCGGCGTCATTCATGTTGCTCCACAGCGGCGATCGCACGACGCCCGGCGCCACGGCGTTGACCCGCACCGGTGCGAGCTCTACGGCCAACGCCGTCGTCAGTGCATTCATTGCGCCACAGAGGCTGACGGCTAGCGCGCCGAACTCGGGTTGCTCGCTGGCTGAGCCGCTGGTCAGCGTGATGGATCCGCCAGTGGGCAGCCGCGGCCCGAACACCCTGACTGCGCTGCATGCCCCGATGAAACGCGTTTGATAGAAGCCGTTGATTGCCTCCGGGGTCAACCCAACTAGCGGAACCATTTCCAATGGCTCGCCGGCGGTGTAGACCACGTGATCGACCGCGCCAATCTCGCTGGCGAGGCGTTCGATGGCAGCGGGATCGCTCAAATCGACTGTGGCACCTTGCGCACCGCTCGGTAGCGAGCCCAGAGCGCGGTCAACACTGGACTGACGACGGGAAACCACGACAGGGGTCGCGCCGCATCCGGTGACCGCCCGTGCCACGGCCAATCCGATGCCGGACGTTCCGCCGATGATCAGGACTCGTTGATCTTGCAAGTTCACGAGCCTCAGCGTGACGGTTAGGGCAGTCATCGGTCCAACACCCTTTTCGTCGGGGAGCGATACCCTGGAGGTATGACCAACGCCGATTTGGATCTGCGCAAACTGCGCTACTTCGTCACGGTCGCCGAGGAACTGAACTTCGGGCGCGCCGCCACCCGGCTGCACATCGCCCAACCCGTGTTGTCTCGCCAAATACGGGTGCTTGAGGAGGAACTCGGCCTCACGCTCCTCAACCGCGACAGCCGCGGCTCCACCCTTACGGCGGCTGGCCTGCGACTCCTCGACGAGGCGCGGTTCCTACTCGCCGAGGTCGCGGCAATGCGCCAGCGCCTCTCTCGAGAGGACGTCACCCCCGTGGTGGTGAGAGTCGCAGTCCTGCCGGGCCTACTGGCGACCGCCGCGGTCCGAGCATTCGAGGCGGGCGATCGGTTACGACGGGCGGACGTCTTGTCCGTGAACTGGACCGAGCAAGCTGCAATCGTCCGACGCGGCGACGCGGATGTCGTCTATGCAAGATCACCATTTGATTTGTCCGGACTGGCAACGCAGCCGCTCCTCGAGGAGCCGCGCGACGTAGTCCTGCCCGTAGACGACCCTCTGGCCGCGCACGAATCCGTATCGCTGTTCGACCTGGCGTCGCGGCGCTTATTGCAAAACCCGGCATCGGTTCCGGAGTGGTATGCCGTTGCAAGTCCTGAACTTCGCCGCGAGGCAGTGCGGTCGTCAGTCAACGGAGTTGAGCAGAAATTAGAACTGGTAGCCGCGCGAGCCGGCTTCGCCGTACTGCCACGATCAACTACCAGGTTCTACCGCCGACCTGACCTGAGGATTATCCGATGCGCCGATCTCGAGCCGAGCAGGGTAGTCCTAGCTTGGGACGACACCGTAGCCAATCAGGCGCGCGACGAGTTCATCGCCGCGGCCTTGGCATGCGCCCAGCAGACGTTGGATCCTAGCGGCGGTCCGGTGGCAACGTTGGCCGGCCAGGAGTGATCTATGCGCGACGAATGCTGCTTCCTGAAACCCTGCGGGCACACGAGTCGGCGAGGCGCGTCGAATCGTCGTCAGATACCCACCTGGTGCACGTACTTGGGCATCGTGCGTACTAGTTCCTGTGGGAAATAGAGCTTTCGGTGATGACAGCTAGCGGTACCGCGCGCGACGGCGTGCTGCACGAATGCCTGGCTGAATGCGAAATCGGTGACGTTATTCGGCAGCAACGAGCAGGATGTAGCCTGCATTCGGGACGACGAAGACACCGACGGCGGCGGACACCGAGCCAAGGACGCGTCCTCGATTGGCACGCCGAATGGCCGGACCAGCGGAACCCAACATCTGGTGGGAGCAGGCGTCGTGGATCGCCACCTGCCGGGCTCTGCAGAAGTGCGATGAACGGAACAACGTTCCCGTGCAGCTCATTGAATCCGCTGCGCGCCAGTTGTCTCGTCACCACCTCGATGTACACGTCCCAGGCAGGCCATCCACGAAAGCGCCCATGCTAGAAGGCATTCCCGATGGGCCATGACCCTCTCAGATCTCACAACGCCATACAGCGGACCCGAGGACTATTGCTAGGACATTCATAGCGACTGCGGCAGGCGTTGATGGCTAGCCTTCTGTGATGGTGTTGCGCCGCAGTGAATTCTGCAGCGTGACGGTCAAATGCAGCGCCACGGCTCGACACCAGTGCACGGGGACATCCCAAAGTTGGGATTCGGTGGGTGCTCCGGTGCGCCACCCCGTACTGGTTCGGACAGGCGATGACGAACCGCGCCGGGACAGTTATCCCTTGGGCAGTGCTGGACCCGCTCTCGACGCCGAATCGACAGCACCGAAGTCGCTTCGCGAGCGGCCCAGCGAGTCGCTAGCACAGCAGCGATATCCCGCCCAGACCGTGACCTTGACTGAGAGGACGCCATGACGCGGTCAAATTCCGGTTCCAATGACGCAACCGTTCGAGAGGTTGGGCGGCGGCTGGATTCATTGGCGGTGAATGCGGTTCACCGCCGCATTGTGTGCGCCGTCGGCCTGGGCTTGTTCTTCGACATCTACGAGATCTTCTTGTCCGGAGCGATCGGGACTGCACTGAAGTCTGAATACGGACTGGGTGGGAACCAGCTCAAATTAGTTCTGGCGTCCGCATTTCTTGGCATGTTCGTCGGCGCCGCGCTGCTGAGTCGTCTGGCCGATGTCATGGGCCGCAAACCCGCCTTCATTTTCACTCTGGTGTGGTTCTCGGCGTGGTCGCTGATCGCGGCGTTCTCTCCGAACACGTGGTTTCTCATCGTGGCACGCTTTCTCGCCGGAGTGGGTGTCGGTGCCGAGTATCCGGTGGCCGACTCCTACTTATCCGACGTGTTGCCACGGTCGCAGCTCGGGCGACTGGCCGCCTGGGCGTATACGTGGTCATTCGTCGCCGTCCCGTTCGTCGGATTCCTATCGTTGGCATTGGCAGGTCGCCAGCTCCTCGGCGTAGACGGGTGGCGCATCCTGTTGGCCATCGGTGCAATGGGAGCCCTGCTGGTGGCAACAATGCGCCGTGTACTGCCCGAGTCGCCGCGGTGGCTAGCCGGTGTAGGTCGCACGGAGGAGGCGTACCGAGCGCTTGAGCACCTCGCGTCGGGTTCCATGACGTCAAGCGGCGACCGGAACATCGCCGACGTGAAGCTGCTGGCTCCCAATGGAAGATCTGCCGCCACCGCGGCCAAGCAGTACTCGCGGTTGCTGCCGCCTCCGTACCGAAGGCGTCTCGCGATGCTGATGCTCTTCCACTTGTTCCAAACCTTCGGGTACTACGGCTTCGGAACCTTGGCGGCGTTGGTCTTGGTCGCCAGGGGCTACGACGTGATCTCGTCACTGCTGTATACGGCCTTGTCGTTCCTCGGCTACCCAGTGGGGTCGATTCTTGCCATCCCACTGCTCAAACGCTTCGAGCGCAAGTACTTGGTGATGTCGACGGTCGCGGCGATTGCGTTGTGCGGTCTAGCGTTTGCGACGGTGCACAGCGTCGTCATGATCGTCGTCTTCGGATTCCTCACCACCGCGCTGAGCAACATCTTCTCCAACGTCTACCACGTGTATCAGGCGGAAATTTTCCCAACTGGCGTCCGCGCAACTGCGGTCGGCTGGGGCTATTCCATATCGCGATTATCAAGCGGTGCTCTACCGTTCGTGCTGATTCCCGTCCTAGATGACTACGGTGCCGGTGCTATGTTCACCGTCGTGTTGATCGCCCTTTCGATCACCATCGCCGTCGTGGCCGTCATCGGGCCGCGGACCACATGGCGCAGTGCGCACGAGATCAATCCCCTGTAGTGGTTGCGATTACGCGCTCACACCCACATGGCCACCAAACAATGGCTGAGCGCTTCTGTACGCGCACATAAGGGTCCACCCGGACGGGCCGCGGCGAATCTTCACCATCTGCAGATGTCCGTTACGCACGGTGAACAGAGAAGCGACGCGAGCCAGGCTTCGACCGCCCCGAGACCTCGAGGACGGTGGGCAAGGCTGCCACATCGGTTCGTCGGACAGGAGTACGTGCGAGATTCACGGGCGGCGCAGGCGTTCCGGATCGCCGACCGAACCACAGCATTCTGGAACGACCCGCTGACGTCGAACGCCGTAGGAACGGTGTCGGGCAAACCAGTGTGCCGATGCCCTGCGGGTATCAGGGCGCGACAGTCTTGGTATTGGACCGGCGCCTTCGCCGTATGCAACGTTGAAATGCGCGGCGATACTCATGGCGCGCCGATCACACCAATACCGGAAGGCCACAGAATGGTTCGCGAGGACGTCTTGTTCGACGCTGAAGGGGCGGAGCTGCATGCATGGTTTTACCCGGCGCGCGAAGATCGTGGGAGCGCGCCATGTGTCGTCATGGCACACGGGTGGACGTCGACGAAGAAGATGTATCTCGACAAGTACGCCGAGGTCTTCTCGCGGGCAGGCTTGGCGGTATTGGTGTTCGACAACCGGGGGTGGGGTCAGTCGGGAACGGCGCAGAACAAACCTCGTCACGAGATCGACCCGTGGGAGCAGATTCGTGATTACCAGCACGCAATCACATTCGTACAGAACAGGTCCGAGGTGGATCAGGGTCGCGTCGGCGTCTGGGGAACGAGCTTCTCGGCCGGACACGCCTTCGTGGTGGCCGCCATCGATAGACGCGTCAAGGCAGTTTGCGGTCAAGCGCCGTTCATCAGCGGACGCGCGACCTATTCAAATCTCGCCAGGGTGAACAACCTCGTGGTCGGACCTGAAGTATTTGCCGCCGATCGGCGTAGCCGCGCGCTGGGCGCGCCGCCCGCGATGGTGCCGGTGGTCGGAAGCGATCCGGGGGTGTTGGTCGGTCTCCCGACACCCGATTCTTTCGAGTTCTTCACCCACGCAAAGGCGCAACTGGATCCGGATTGGCCAAACGAGGTGACGCTGAGGAGCATTGACAATTTCTACGGATATGAACCGGCGCGCTACCTACCGGATGTCACGCCTACACCGCTACTCATGATCGTTGGCCGCGAAGATGGACTCACGGGCGGGAATCTCGCCGCCGCTGCGTACGCTACCGCGGCCGAACCGAAGAAAGTAGTGTTCCTTTCCGGCGGGCACTTCGCGGCATACGCCGGCGAAGGGTTCACCGCGGCGTCTGAGGCGGCCGTCGATTGGTTCACTACCCACCTGTAGCAGCCTCTGCTGCAGCGCATCTCAGCGGCCGATGCGGGGCGATGGCGATCAGCTCAGCGCGGGGGACATCGGGTGATCCGTCCTCGTACTCGTGGAGCTTCCCGGCCGGATGTACGACGAACGAGAAGCAGAATAAACTTCGGTGGCCCCGGACGACAATCGTGGGGGTTGACCTGGTGAGTATCCCACCGCTGATGATGCGGACGAATGCCGGGAAGCGGAAGCCGCGTCCGCATCTGCCTTCCTGCTTGTCCAAGGATCTTCTTCCGTGATGTCGTGCGCCACAGAGTTGTGCGGGTCTGCGGCAGGATACCGACCGCTATATAACGATAGCTATTTTGTTGCCGACGCCCATTTGCGCGGCAGACTCGCAATGCCTTCCGGGTATGGCGAACAGTCGAATTGGGTATTGGACAGCTCCGCGGAGCACGTGGAAGCCTCAACCGAGGCGGTGATCGTCGACTAACGCTCGCCGAGAGCGAGCTGCGGCCGACTGGGGAACCGCGGTCGGCGGACGCCGAGATAACCACACCAGCCGGTTCGGCAGCGACGCACGTGCCCGTCGAACACGTTGAGCTTTAACGATTTGCGTCACAACGCACCCCAGGGAGATGCACATGACTGTCGCCGCCCACACGGAAGCACACGTCGTCGACGGGAAGTGGGCGGCCGTCGCCCGGCATGGCAACCGGCCCGCGCCCGCAGTTTGGCCGCTTGTCTGTTGGTTAGCTGCTGTTGTGCTTAGGAGCCGATCCAACAGCGCTCACGCGCGCCTGTCGATAAGTACACTTTGATAGACCTAGCGCAACGCGGCACCCTTATGATTGGAGACCATTCGTGAATGCTGTTCTGAAGTCTCGGTACGACGTTATCGTTTGCGGCGCTGGATCTTCGGGCTCGGTGATCGCCGGACGGCTCGCGCAAAACCCGGATGTCGAGGTGCTGCTGCTCGAGGCCGGCGGGAGCGATGACGTCGATGAGGTCACCGATATCCATCAGTGGCCGTTGAACCTGGGCAGCGAACGCGACTGGGGATTTGCTGCGGAGGCGGATCCACGCTTGTCGGGGCGCGCGATCCCGTTCTCCATGGGCAAGGTGTTGGGCGGAGGGTCAAGCATCAACGTGATGATCTGGGCGCGCGGGCATCGCAACGACTGGGATCGGTTCGCATCCGAATCTGGCGAACCCGCCTGGTCGTATGAACAAGTGCTCGACCTGTACCGACACATCGAAGACTGGCAGGGCACCGGCGAGGCAGGACACCGTGGCAGCGACGGCATCGTGCACGTCCAGCCAGCCGATCCACATCCGGTCGCGGCGGGCGCCCTCGAAGCGGCACGGTCTGTGGGCATCCCCACCTATCAAAGCCCGAACGGTCCCCTCATAGAAGCCCTGCGCGGGGCAGCGGTGACCGACCATCGCTTCCGCGACGGACGACGGCTCTCGGTGTTCCAGACGTACACCGCACCGATGCTGGCTGCGCCGAATCTGACCGTCGTGACACACGCACTGGTGACGAAGGTGACTTTCGAAGGCAACCGGGCCACCGGCGTGGAGGTCTCCCACGGTGGCGAGATCCACCACGTGGCTGCCAACGCGGAAGTCGTGCTGTCCCTTGGTTCGATACACACACCGAAGGTGTTGATGCAGTCTGGGGTGGGCGACGAGGACGAACTCCGACGCGCCAACGTCGCACTGCGGGCTCACCTGCCGGGCGTGGGACGCAACTTCCACGACCACTACGCATTCGATTGCGTATGGCAGCTCCGTGAGGAAGTACCAGGCAGTGTCCAGGTCGGGGCAGCCTTCTTTTGGGATTCCGGCAATGCCGACGTCGACGGGCCCGACCTGTTCGCGTGCCTGGGCGCCTTCCCGAAGGCAACCCCCGAGAATGTTGCGACGTATGGTCTACCGCCGAACGCATGGACTCTGTGCGGGGCGCCCACGCATCCGCGCAGCCGAGGCCGACTTCGGTTGTCCGGCCCCCGCCCGACGGACCCCATCCGTATCGAGGCGAACGCCCTGTCTGATCCGCACGACCTCAAGAGCGCTATCGCCTGTGTCGAAACAATGCGCGAAATTGGCAATGCCGCGCAGCTGCGCCCCGTGACCGCCCGTGAGGTCATGCCAGGAGACCTCACAGGCGCCGAACTGGAGAACTATCTCCGCAACGCCGTGTGCACGTTCTGGCATCCAGTCGGCACCGCGAAGATGGGCCACGACCCGCTGTCGGTGGTCGACGGGCGACTCAAGGTTCACGGCATCGAGGGTCTGCGGGTGGCTGATGCATCGATCATGCCGCGTATCACTACCGCCAATACAATGGCCCCCTGTGTCGTAATCGGCGAGCGCGCAGCTGAATTCATTCGGTCCGAACACAGTTGGTGATTGTTTGTGGGTATGGTGCGTGCCTGTGAAATCGGCCGAGAGGATGCCGTGGTGCCGCGACTGAACGCCTGCACCGGACAAGATCATCACTCGGATTCCGGTCGTCAACGCATCCTCACGTCCGGTCGCAACCCACCGTGGTGGCCGACCTACGCCCCACCACGAGCGCCATGCCTACAGAAGGAGAGACGGCATCATGCCGTTTTACGAGATTGAGACCGCAGCCGGCGAACTGGACAGGCCCACGAAGGCTGACATCGCTGCGGAGATCACTGACATCCATTGCCGGTTGACCGGTGCGCCGGCCACGTTCGTCAACGTGATGTTCCACGAATATGCCAACGGTGACTGCTTCGTCGCGCGCAGGCCGCAACGGCGCTCATTCATCCTGGGCCGCATCCGGCAGGGACGTCCCCTCGAAACGCGTCAAGAAATGATGCGCGAAATCAGGGACATGTGGGTCCGCATCACGGGGCAGTCCGAGATCCATCTTCTCGTCGGGCTGTCAGAAGTAGACCCGGCGATGGCCTTGGAGGCCGGTCTGTTCATGCCTGAGCCTGGTCACGAGGAGTCATGGTTTGAACGTCACCGTGCAACGCTCGAAAAGCTAGGTGTGGCAGCCGAACATACTCAATGACAGCCCACGTCGACCCGGCAAGTGGCAGTCGACTACACGCCATGGCGGCGCGACGCCGACGGACGTCTCCGACGAGCATCGAGGGCATTACCGCGGGGCAGGAAGCTAAAGGTCAGCCCCGCGGGTTTGCGCGGCCAAGATCGGAGGTGCACCTGCAACGGCGCAGCCCCATGGGGCCATCTTTGGCGGGTGCTATGCCCGACTCGCCGTAATCACCGTTGTCGATGACTATCTCGGATCCAACCGCTCATCTGAGACTCAGACGAGACGGTTGCAGCCGGTCGTTGGTGATTTCCCGTTGACCGTGTCTACAACGCCTGTGCCAGGCTGCCTCCGGTGTGGGCGCCATGCACCCGGGGAGCATCGCTCATGCGGCCGTCCGAGACGGCCGCCATGCCACGAACGCTCCGTCGTTCACGATTTGGAATGCGGCAGTTGAGGTCTCCACACGCTCCGCCGATGAGTCCCAAACGTGTTGGTGCTCAGTGTGATACCTCGGTGGTATCTCAGATTACTCGAGCCGCCGCAGCTAGCACTGAGATCGCGACTTGTATATAGTGGTCGTTATCCTAAGATCGCAGCGAAACAAGCTGTGGCAATACAGAGCGGAAGGAATGCACATGGCAAGCAAGCAGGCAGTGGAGTTCGCGGAGTTCCTCGCGGATCTCGGCAGACGAGCCTCAGGCCCCAATTTCGAGTTGCCGACGATTCGCGACGTCACCGAGAACATCCATCAGGCCGCGAAGGAGCCAGTGGGTGTCACCTACGCCGAGGTCGACGCGGGCGGGGTGGAGGCCATGTGGTGCATCCCCGTAGACAGCGACCCGGAATCGGTGCTGTTGCACAGCCACCTCGGCGGAAGCGTGCTGATGTCGATGCACACCGATCGAAAGGCAGCGGCACACCTCGCAAAGGCATCCGGGGCCCGTTCACTCGTCCTGAATTTCCGGCGGTCCCCAGAACACAAGTATCCGGCACAAGTCGATGATGTTGAAAAGGCATATCATTGGCTCCTCGATGAGGGTTACCAACCCAGCAAGATCGCAAGTGTGGGCCACTCGATCGGCGGCTACCTCGCGATCCAACTCGCGTTGAGATTGCGCGACCGAGGTGAGTCCCTACCCTCCGCGGTTCTGGCGATCTCGCCGTGGACCGACATCACGTTGTCGGGTGAATCCATCGAGACCAACGCCAACCGAGACAAGCTTCTGACCCGCGGGTTACTGGAACTCTTCCGGTCCTGCTGGCTCGACGACACCGGTGTGGCATTCACCGACCCGCAGGTTCATCTGCTCAACGCCGACCTGTCGGGGCTGCCTCCCACCGCTGTCTACTACGGCGAGTATGAACTGCTTGCATCCGACGCGGTCGACTTTTCCCACCGAGCGAAGGCGGCCGGGTCGAATGTAGTTCTCCACGGCATCGAGGCGGGCCAGCACTCGTTCATCATGGGCGCCGGTCGAGTGCCCGAAGTCGATGATGCAATCACCGAGATGGGCAGCTGGCTGCGCGCGCAAAGATCATGACGCCCAGTGCGAGTGGGTGAGTTTGGCGCAGACTCCCGCCCTTGCGTCTGGTGCGCAGGTAATCATTTCTAGTACCTCGGGACGCGGTTTCGATCACTCGCCCTCTCGACCTCACCGGACTTGCAGTTCCTCTAATCCCGTTGCAGACCACGGAATCTGTGGCAATCTAGGATCGGCTCCGCAGCGGGTTCCGATCCCGCCAGCCGGCACAGATAGGCGGCCGAGCAGATGGACGCGTGGTGCGGGACATCCGCGCTGTCATCGTCCCCAGCCTCCAGCGCGAGGGCCCTGGCCGCAGGGCACTCTGAAAGATGTGGACTCACAGATGATCGTACGAATCCGAGGCGCACACAACGGAATCAAAGGCTGACGGTCCGCCGCTGGATGACAGCAGACCGGACACTTCGGACGAGATGTCGGTCATGTCGCAGACGCTCCTTGCTCGTAAACGTCAGTTGGCCGATACGCGATTGGCCGGATCGTTCGAGAACACGTCCAGCTCGATACTCCGTTGCCACGGCTGCTGGACCGATGTTGCTCAGCGGGTGCCTGATGCACAGTCACGTAGGCGAATGATGCCTCGTCCAGTAGTGACAGCGCCCCGAACGCACCTGGCACGCTCCCACCGCAAAGCGTCTCCGTAACCCGCTGACAGCGAGCCGAGTTCACCCCATTTGGTGTGAACGAGTCATGGCGCTATGCGGGCGCGCACTGGCACGCCGCTTACGTCGGCGGGGGCACCGACCGCCGTCGAGTACCTAGGGTGACCGGTTCAAGGCCACCCTAGGTTGTCCTGCTTTGATGCCCTATCCCCAGTTGCGGGAGCCTCATGGGATCACATACGGAGGCGGCTTGCTCGACGACGAGATGCCTATGACTCGACGGCCTTCGCCCACGCCGGACAGGTGAGAGCTCTGAACACGGGCGGAGTATAGCGGTGGTGATCCAAAGGGGTATGGTTGTGGAAATCCTGTGAGTCCCGAAGGAATGACGACATGCGCTATCCACCGAATCAGAAGGCCGAGGCGCGTGCGGCACTGCTGCGCGCCGGTACGCGTGAAATGAAGGTCGCTGGCTTCAACGGAATCGGAGTGGATGGGATCGCATCTGCGGCGGACGTTACATCGGGAGCGTTTTACTCCAACTTCGTCAACAAGGAGGACATGCTTCAGGCAATTGTCGAATCCGCGGTCGGTGAGCCATTTCTTGCCGACAGCGAGTCGGGCACCAAAGCCGAGAAGCGTTCACAACTGAAGAGGTTCCTGTCTGATTACCTCAGTGCCCACCACGTGGATGATCCGGGCGATGGCTGCGTTATGCCCGCGCTAAGTGCCGACGTAGCGCGCGCCGGCACAGCGACTCGGGAGGCGTATGAGGGCAAACTCGTGGCGTTGGCAGAGCGGGTGGCAGATCTACTCGAGGGCCGACGACCCGACCGGGAGCGGAGAGCATGGAGCATCGTTGCGCTGATGGTAGGCGCCGTGTCGATCTCGCGGGCCATGTCCACACCCGCCGCTCAGATGGATGTGATCGACGCTGCGCGACGGACGGCAGGGAGACTCGTGTCGCCCGCCTAACTGACACCTAGTCATACCGCGAAGCAGACGCACGCCGGATCCAACGGAGAGTTTGTCGCCCTCCGCCATTCCACGTGTTGACATGGCCCCCCTCGCGAATGTTGGGGGGACGAGCCGCAGATTCCTTGCCGAACCAGGCGATGAAGGAAGGTCATGCACTAGTTACTTCGGCGCTTCACCAGTGGGCGCTGAGGTATGTGAATCAGCTGTACAGGTCCGTGCGTCGGCGAGCTCACGTATTCCCACCATCACTTTCATCGTGACTACTTCAACGTTGCCACCGAAGCATGGTGCGATCCGCTGCAGGTCCCTCTAACGTCGTTATTTGTCGGCGACGTTCGTGCGACCTGTTTGCTGCGGCCGCCTCTGTGTCGCCCACCACTGAGTGAACCACCCCTAGCAAGTCGGGCGGGGCGATCGGTCTCGGTTGGAGAGCAAATCACTTGGTACAGCCAGCAGCAAAGGGACGACCGGGTCGCTGCCGCGACGCGCGCGGCCTCGGGGCGGGTTTTCAGCTCCGGGCGCTGTTAGCGTCGAGGCATGGTGTTCGCGTCGGCCACGCAGTGAGAACCCCTTCCAGCCGCGTTGAGAACCACGACCACAACCTCCGGCCCCCTCAGCGCCTCGCCGCCGCCTCGGTCTCCTGCAGGCCGCACCCGCTCAACCGGCGGGTTCGGCGTGCTGCAAGGTCTAGCGTGGGCGCAATGGGTTTGTTCAGCCACGAGGAGTTCCGGGACCCGGACGAGGGCGTTGATGGCGGCGCTAGTGGTGGGGCCGTTGAGAGGGCTCGCGGTGCTGATGTTGACGTGTTCGGGTCAGATCATCCGGTGGTCGTTGGTCCGGGGTTGCCGCCCGAGGATGGTTCGTGCGGTCAGTTCGCCGTGCAGTTTCACGTGTCGACGTCAATGCTGGTCGGGCTGAAGCGTATTGCCGATATGCGCGGGGTCAGCGTGCCGGAGGTGTGCCGGCAGGTTATCGGTGTGTTCGTCGCCCAGCAGGAGGGTGAATTGGGCGCGTTGCTCGCTGCTGAGGCCGAAGTGGCGGACTACCGGCCGAGTTTGGGTGAGGCATAGGCGCACCCTGCTGGGGTGGATCACTCCGACAGTGTCGTCGGCCGCCACTTCGATCGGAGTGGGTCCGAAACGCCCGGCACGCACGCCTCGGTCACGCGTTCCTGGATGGCTCGCGCTCGGTTTGTCGAACCTGGTGTCGACCGGTGCATCAGAAAGAAGCAGCGCCTCGGGCTGGGTTCATCGGGTGGGCGAAGCAGTCTGCCTGCGAGAGCCGGCCGCCAATCCACCGCCCGCACTGTCGCCGCCGACGGCCAGGCGCGTCGGGTCGACGCTCAGCCTGGCGGCGTGCGCTTCCAGCCACTGCTACGCGGCATGGCGTGGGACGGGGGATGCTCGGGAGCGACGCGGTAGTCGACCGCCAGGGCCGGCACGCGTGACCGCGAAACGTGCTGCGGCACAAGGACGTCGTACCTTCGCGGCGCCGGTGTCCACCCCGCGGTAGGTGCGGCGCCAGTTGTACAACGTCGCCGGCGAGACGCCGAGTTCGGCGGGCGATCTCCTCGCCGGTCTTGCCTCGCGCGGCCAGCTCGTCCCCACGGTCCAGTTTGCGCACGATGCCCTCCGCGGAATGCCGCTTCCGGCCGCCACACGTGTCATCGTCCCTTCTCGCCCGACATCGGCCTACAGGACTCTAAATCTGGTTGGACGCATCCAGCGGGCACACGCCAGGCTCACCTGGTTGGGTCAGGACAGTCGGTGCCTGCCCGTTTTGGCGATCTTCTTTGAATCCTGGCCGGTAGACCCATTTCACGGTGTCGACGAAGGGAATGGTCTCGGTCGAGACGACTCCCGGTAGCGATCTGATGCGCATGACGAGTCGCTGGAGATCGCGATCGTCTTCGGCCATCACCTCGGCGAGCAGGTCGTACCGGCCGTTCGTGGTGACGATGTAATACACCTGATCGAAATCGGCGAGTGCAGCGCTGACCTCGTCGACGCGGTGATCAACCGAAATGCACACCATCGCCGAACGGGTATAGCCATGGGTCCCCGGATGCGTGACGGCCCCCACGTTGACGACCCGCTCGTTGAGCAGGCGCTGAATGCGCTGCCTGACCGCGGCATGTGAGAGCCCCACCGACTTCGCCATGGTGGTGAACGCCAACCTGCCATCTTGCTGGAGCAAAGTCACGAGCTTGCGGTCGACTTCGTCGAGTTGGGCGGGCACGAGCCTGTGTCGGTCAAAGGATGTCATTGGCTTTCCTCCCGCTCCCCGCACAGTCGCCGTTCGAGAGTAGACCGCCAACGACTCAGCCACGCGTCGCGGCGACGGCGCGCAGTCCACGCCGACCACCCCGACTGTCTTGCTGTCAAGTCTGAACCATGGTTTTCCATCATTCCGCTTGCGGGACTCCAATATATAGATGAATATGAACTTACAACAAGGTTCAAACCATCATATTGAAGGCCGAGGATATGCCCGACTTGCTCGTACACGCTGGCCGATTGATCGTCGGCACCGGCGACGTGATCGACGACGCAGCGATGGTCGTGAGGGCGGGCCGCATTGCTGCCGTCGGCCCGCGTGGCTCGATCTCCACCCCCACCGACGCCGAGGTGGTCGACGCTGGCGACCAGACGGTGATGCCGGGAGTCGTCGACTGTCACACCCACCTGGGTGGCACCTCCAGCGCCGACTATCAGACCTGGGTCCTGGAAGACGACCGTCAGCAGGCAATGTTGTCCACCCAGCAGATGCGCACGCTGATGACACACGGCGTCACCACGGTGCGGGACATCTCCCGCAACGGTCTCAAGTTGAAGTGGTTGGTCAACAACGGTCACTTCCCCGGCCCGCGCATCGTGGCCTGTGGGCCGGGACTGTCGCGCACGGGCGGCCATGGCGACGCCCACAACCTCCCGTGCGACATGATTCAGCGCAGCCACCCGTGGGGGATGCTCGCCGACGGGCCCGAGGAACTTCGCAAGGCGGTCCGGATGCTCAACCGGATGGGCGCGGACGCGATCAAGATCTGGGCGACCGGCGGCGGCATGTGGGACAAGGAGCTCGAAACCGACCAGCACTACGACATCGACGAACTGACGATGGTGGTGCGGGAGGCGAACATGCTCAACATGGCCGTGTTGGCGCACGCCGAATCCCTTCCCGCGGCCAAGGATTGCCTACGAGCCGGGGTGGCCACACTGGAGCATGGTGAGGAACTCGACGATGAATGCCGCACGATGATGGTCGAACAGGACGTCGTCCACGTGCCGACGCTTCAGTTACTCCTCGGGCCGTGGTGGGACGAATTTCCACCGCCGCCGCGGCCCGGCCTCGAGCACTACCGCGGTGACACGATGGTGGAGAAGGAGAAGAACCGCATCGCCGACAACTTCGCAGAGTCGGTCAAGGCCGGGGTGACGATCGCCGTGGGCAGCGACAGCTTCTCGACGACCCTGGTGCCCTACGGCACCACCAGTCTGGCCGAGGTGCATTCGCTCGCCGAGACGGGCATGTCCAACTCCGCGGCATTGGTCGCCGCGACCCTCAACGGAGCCAAGGCGCTACGCGTGGAGGGTGAAACCGGCTCGCTCGAGGTCGGAAAGAGCGCCGACTTCCTCGTCGTCGACGGCGACCCACTGTCCACGATCACCGATCTCCGATACGAAAACCTGCGCTACGTGCGACGCGGCGAACAGGTGCTGCGCGACGACCGCCGGAACGGCGGAGCGAAGTGAGCACCCGCCGACCGGCAGACCACGCCTCGGGATCCGACCACGCCCGCAGCACCGACACCGGCTCCGACGGTCAAGCTGGTCAAGGCCTCAGGGCCGCCGGCCTGGGTACGGCCCATCTGGTGTTCTTCGTGGTGGCCGCCGCCGCCCCCCTGACCGTCGTGGCCGGGGTCGTTCCTCTGGCGATCCGCACCGGCGGCACGTCCGCTGCGTTTGGTTACCTGGTACCCGCGCTGGTGCTGCTGCTCTTCGCGGTCGGCTTCACCGCCATGAGCCCGCTGATACGCAACGCCGGGGCGTTCTACTCCTACATCGCCCACGGCCTGGGCCGGCGGTTGGCGGTCGGAAGCGCGCTCATCGCAGTGGTCTCCTACAACGCGATGACGATCTGCCTGATCGCCGGTTTCACGTTCTACGCCCAAAGCATGCTCAGTTCGGTGTTCGGCGTCACGATCAGCTGGATACCACTTGCCGCGCTGGCGATTGCCGGCGTCGCCCTGCTGGGATACTTCAAGGTCACGCTCGGCGCCCGAGTGCTCGGCCTCGCCCTGGGCCTGGAGGTCCTCGTCCTCCTGGTCTACGAGATCGCCGTCATCGGAAAGGGCGGCCATCAGGGCGCGCAATTCACGGCGCAGGTCTTCGACCCATCGGTGATGACGCACAGCGGATTTGGCGCCATGCTGGTCCTGACGGCAGGCGGCTTCATCGGGTTCGAGGCCACCGCGCTGTACGCCGAGGAGGCCCGCGACCCCGCTCGCACCGTCCCGCGAGCCACCTACATCGCCATCGGCTTTCTCGGGTTGTTCTACACCTTCTCGGTGTGGTGCGTGTTCATGGCCTACGGGCCCGACGGCGCCCTGACCGTCGCCAACGGTGACGGCGTCTCGAACCTCACCTTCGACTCGATGGGAACCTGGGTAGGACCCTGGCTGTCGGAGACCGCTCAAGCCCTGCTCTGCACGAGCGCCTTCGCTGCGGCCCTCGCGTTCCACAATGCCGCTGCCCGATACCACTTCACGCTCGCCCGCGAGAAGCTGCTGCCCGCCGCGGTCTCCTACGTCAGCCCGGCCCACGGCTCACCGGCGGGCGGAGTCGCGGTGCAGACCCTGATCAACGTGGTCGTATTCACGATCGCCGCGGCCGCAGGTGCAGATCCGTATCTTGTGGTGTTCCTGTGGTCGTCGGCGCCCGGAGTGCTGGGCATCCTGCTACTGGAGGGGATCGCGGCAGTCGCCATCGTCATGTTCTTCCGCCGCGAAAGGCATGGCCACAGCATCTGGCGCACGGCAGTCGCACCGGGACTGGCCGCGGTCGGCTTGTTCGGCCTTGTCGCACTGAGTGTCTCGCAGATAGACCTGCTCACCGCGGCCGATGGAGTAACCAACGTGCTGTTGTTGGCGCCGATCCCTCTCGCACTGCTTGGCGGCGTCGCACTGGCAACGTATTTCAAGCGCAACCGGCCCGACGACTACGCCGCGTTGACCACGTTGGAGGTCGATCGGTAAGCGGCACGCCATCCAGCGGGAAAGTGGAGCGGCCCGTTGCGACCGTGACGGGCACCGCCTCCTTCAAGCAGCTATGACGTGTGGCGGCGGTACGCGGTCGGGGTGACACCGACGCGTTGTTTGAAGGTGGTAGCGAAGTGACTCGGGTTGGAGAACCCAACGCTGGCACTGATGTTGGTGATGCTGGCCCGACTTCCCCAGAGGAGGGCCTTGGCCCGCTCAATTCGTTGCTCGATCAGGTACTGGTGAGGGGTCGTCCCGAATGCGGCCGAGAACGCGGACAGGAACACGTTCGCAGTCATGTCGACCAGCGCGGCCAGCTCCTCGAGGTCGATGCGTGAGTCCAACTCCGAGTGCAGGTAGTCGACGACGATCTGTTGGGCCCGCCCGATCCAGGTGCCGTCCGACGCCGTCGGCGCGTGCAGGTCGTGACTGGGCGGGGTAATGCTCGCAGATGTGTAGCTGCATCGTCTGGACCAGCGACTGACGAAACAGCGTCGCCGCGGCACCGTCGCGATGAGCTTGACCGGCAAGGCGCTCCACCAGCCGATGCAGCAGCGTATCGGGGTACCTGACCCGCGGTGCCAGTTCTCGGTCACCGAAAGCCGTTACGGGAGCGATGATCTCGCAGTAGCCCGCCGTGGATCCTTGGGCCAGGGCCGCGTAGCGCTGCTCGGCGGGGATGACCCACACGTCACCGCCGCGGGGCAGGCAATTACCCGAGGGGCCGTCTTGGAACTCGACCTCCATGGAGGTGAGATGGCCGCGCCGTTGTACGACGAACACGTGGTGGGCTCTTGGAAGCACCAGTCGGTTGGCGCGTTGACCGTCTCGGCGACGAAGCGAAGTCCAGGCCGTGAACCCGCAGATCGCGCTCTGCGACGACGACGCGTTCGCTGCGTTCCCGCTGCCCATCCCACACTTGCATCCGACCGCCCCAGACCCGCTTTCCCATGTTCGAAGGCCGACGATTTTTCGAAGGTCTTTCGATGTCGCCTCACGATAGCGTCCGGTGCGCACAATGACGAGAGGAAGCGATGCCCGACACCGTGAACACCATTGCCGGCAGGAACGTCTGGTCGCAGGAGGTGCGAAGAACCTCGGCGGGTTGATTTCACGAGATCTCGCCTCCCAAGGAGCCCAAGCGGTCACCGTGCACTTCAACAGCGAGTCCACGCGTGCGGCCGTCGAAGAGACCGGCGAGGCAATCCGCGCGGCCGGGGCGCATGCCCACTTGGTGCAGGCCGATCTCACCGGCGCGGCGGCGGTGACCACCTTGTTCCAGGACGCCAGAAGTGCAATGGGGACGGTCGACATCGCGATCAACACCACCGGCATGGCCATCAAGAAGCCCCCGGCCGGACATCACCGAAGAGGACTTCGACAAGATTTTCGCGATCAACGCCAAGACGGCGTTGTTCTTCATCCAGCAGGCGGGAGAGCATCTCTCCGAACGGGGACAGCTCGTTGCGCTGGTCACTTCGCTGCTGTCGGCCTACACCGGCCTGTACTCGATCTACGCCGGGTCGAAGGCACCCGTGGAGCACTTCACCCGTGCAGCATCCAAAGATTTTGACAGCCGCGGGATCTCGGTCAACGCCGTCGCGCCCGGACCCATGGAGACGCCGTTCTTCTACGGCCGGTAAACCAAGGAGCCCGCCGAGTTCAATTAAAACGCGGCAGACCTGTCGAAGTACACCGAGACCGGCCTGACCGACCCGCGAGACATCGTGCCCTTGATCCGGTTCCTCGTCAGTGACGGATGGTGGATCACCGGACAGACCATCCTCGCCAACGGTGGATACACCACTCGCTAGGCAAGCGTGCAGGCTGGTCTCCCGCCGACGGCCGCCACGACAGAGGCCGAGCCCCATGGTGATGACAGACCGTTACGGCAAGAGGCCGTCACCGGTGACGCGGTTGGAAGTCCGCTCCCCCGTCACCGGGCGGCTGAGTTGACTGCCAGCCGCCGGCCGAGTTCGCGTGCCCGGTTTTCGGCGTCGGCTCGCAGTGTGGCAGCGAGGTCTTTGAACTCGTCGAATGCAGGATTGACGCCAACCAGGCTGAATTCAGATACGACGGTGCTGAGGTCGAGGCCCCAGACATCAGCGAGGATGCGCCGTATCCACGGCGTGGCGTGGTCCCAATCGTGGCGAGGCGTGCCCTCGGCGTAGTAACCACCGTGGACGGTGACCAGGATTGCGGGCTTGCCTGCAATGGCGGGCGGTTCGGCCGGATTGAATCGTGGATCGGTGATGACCATGTCCACCCAGGACTTGAAGTGTTGGGCGACCCCGTAGTTGTAGAGCGGGACCGCGAACATGAACGTGTCGGCGGCCAGGAGTTCGTCGGCGAGAGTCGTCGCCAAGCGGACGGCTTCTCGCTGCCCGGGGGTGCGGTGCTCTTCCGGAGTGTAACCGGCGAAAGCTGCTGCGCCCCAGGCGGTTGACGGAATGGGTTCGGTGCCGACGTTGCGGCGGATGACGTCGCCTTCGGGGTTGGCTGCGAGCCATTCCCGTTCCGCAATGTCGGCGATGGCGCGGCTGTGGGAACCTTCGACGCGGATGCTGGCGTCGAGACGGAACAGTGTCATTTCTTCAATCTCCTTGGTGGGATGGTGTTTACGTTGACGTCGGTGGTGATGGGGTTCATTCCGTTTAGGTGTAGGACGTCGTTGCCGATGCGCGCTCCGCTCAGGCGGCCCAAATCCGTCATGGCTGCATTGGCCATGGAATCGTTTCCTTTCAGGCGTCCAATGTCGCCCTCGGGGACGCTCGTGCCATGGTCGACAATGCATGTGTTGAACGTACAACATATCCCACACGGTTTCTAACTTTAACATTCAATGTAATGCGATGCATTGCCAGAATAAACGCACGGGTTGGACGTCACGCACATCTGCACCGCTAGCGAGGGTCGGTCCCCTCGGCCGCACTGGGCTGCCTCGAGGATCGGCCCCTGCGGGCGGGATAACCTACGCGGATCCACCTAAGGAGACCCGCTCGAGGCTGGACTTGAATATTAAAGCCACGATATCGTGGCCAGATGGAAAATGGCCAGGAGCCGTCGGCCCAATGGTTGTCGGCTGAGCAGCTTCGCGAGTGGGTGTCGCTGATGGCACTCATGTCGATGTTGCCCGCCCGACTCGACGCGCAGCTGGGCCGAGACGCGGGGCTGAACTTGTTCGAGTATCACGTGTTGGTGGAGCTGGCCGAGGCACCTGAGCGCAAGAGGGCAATGAGCGAGTTGGCCCTTTACGCGCACGGGTCATTGTCGCGGTTGTCCCATGCGGTCTCGCGCCTTGAGGCCGCCGGATGGCTGCAGCGTCTTTCCCGCCGGGGTGCCGGCCGCAGGACCGAGGTTCAGCTCACCGACGCCGGAGTGGCGAAGCTCGAGCAGAGCGCTCCCGGCCACGTCGGTGAAGCTCGTCGCCTCGTCGTCAGCGCGCTCACCGACGTAGAGCTTGCGGCCCTGGGTCATGCGGCACGCCGGATCGTCACCGCGATCGATCCCTCTGCGAGCGCGATTCTGGACCCGCATGGGCACGACGCACATGCATCGTGCCCGCGCGTGGATCACGACGGCCTCACTGGAATCCCCGGGGTCGAGGATTGCTAGTGAAGGTCATCGGATTCACCGAGCCAGGCGGTCCGGAAGTGATGCTGGCGTTCGATATCGCGGAGGCGGCCGTTGGACCCAATCAGGTGCGGGTGCGTGTCCTGGCAGCGGCGGTGAACCCCACCGATGCGGTCACACGTAGTCATCGACCCCTGCACCCCATGATGCCGACGTGGAACCCCCTCTCATCCCCGGCTGGGATGCAGCGGGAATCGTCGACGACGCCGATCCGGCGACGGGTTACGTATCCGGCGATGAGGTCTTGGCGATCAAACTGCCCGTGATCGAAGGCGGCGGAACATATGCCGAAAAGATCGTCGTCGCGCCGGAGTCGGTGACCCGGCTGCCACGTGACCACGATTTCGCGGCTGGTTCAACGGTTTTGATGAACGGACTCACCGCGCTCCAAGCACTGGACAAGCTCGACAGCCCCGCCGGCGGCGTGACAGCCGTGACCGGCGGTGCCGGTGTCTTGGGAGGCTATGTCCTCGAACCCGCTAAGAAGCGAGGGTTCCGCGACGTCTTGACCAACAACGCCGCCGACACCGCGGGCGGCAACCTGGTGACCGGCGAGATGGAGGCCGTCCGACGGGTGATGGAGTGGAACTGCTACGGGACAATGGACGTCATCCGGGCGTTCGCTACGGTTCTCGCCCGCAACGGCGGCGGCGCCATCGTGAACGTGCTTTCGCAGTCGCGTGGCTCACCGTGGACGGCAACACCGCTTACGGTGCAGCCAAGTCAGCCGAGTGGGGGCTCACCAACGGTGTGCGCCTCGAATTGGCCGGCCAGGGAACGCAAGTCGTCGGTCTCATGCCCGGACTCATCGCCACGCAGACCTTGTACGACTTCGCCCGCACGGCCGGGATCGAATTCCCCGAAGGCGCGGTCACCGAACCGACCGGCACTCGTCGAGCTGGCCCTCGACGGGCTGGGCAGGCGAAATCGAAATCGCCGACGCGCTCGGGCTACAGGCCAAGGCCACGCTCGCCGGGGCCGCCGCAAAAGCTCACCCTCTGAAGGTTGGATACCGGCCATTGAAAGGCGGTCAGCGCGAGCTGCCGATCCAGTCGAAGGTCGCAGCTGCTACGCCAGACGTCAGACGCAAGACGCCGACAACGCCCATCCACGTAGCCCGACCACCACGGGCGCCCTTCAGCGCGCCTGCGCCATCGTCTGTGCTAATAATGAAGTCGCATTAATACGGAGTTTCTGGCGTTGAGGAGTTGGCAATGAGCACTTCCGACGTGGCCGCGAGCCCAGGCGCCCCCAATGTCGTCATGATCGTGCTCGACGACCTCGGCTTCGCTCAGTTCGGCTGCTACGGATCAGACATCCGAACCCCGGCCATCGATCGACTCGCTCGCAACGGGCTCAGGTACAACCGCTTTCACGTCACCGGGCTGTGTTCACCGACCCGAGCCGCACTGCTCACCGGCCGCAACCACCACTCCGTTGGGATGGGCTTTCTCGCAGACATCCCGACCGTCCATCCGGGTTACACCGGGAAGATCCCGGCTTCGGTGCCGACGCTGCCGCGCGTGTTGCGCGATTCGGGCTGGAGCACGATGGCCGTCGGCAAATGGCATCTGGCGCCTCGCGGTGAAAGGACGAGTGCCGGTCCGTTCACCCGCTGGCCGTTGGGGCTCGGATTCGAGCGCTACTACGGCTTTCTGCTCGGCGACGCCAATCATTGGGATCCGCAACTAGTTCGAGACAACACGTATCTCGACGGACCCGATGTGCGCCCCGCCGGCGACCACTTGACCGAGGACCTGACCGACGAGGCGATCAGAATGGTGGTCAGTCAGCAGCAGTCAGCGCCCGGCAAGCCCTTCTTCCTCTACTTCGCCACGGGGGCGATGCACTCCCCGCATCACGTCCACAAGTCGTGGGCCGACGCCTACGCCGGCCAGTTCGACATCGGTTGGGACGCTTGGCGAGACGAGGTCTTCGCACGGCAGCTCGCCGAGGGTGTGGTGCCCGCGGGCACGACACTCACCGAGCGGCCCGATTGGGTTCCGGCCTGGACCACCCTCACCGCAGACGAACGCGCCGTGTACGCGCGCATGCACGAGGTGTACGCAGGCTTTTTGACTCATACCGACAACCAGATCGACCGGTTGATCCGCACGCTCGAAGAACTCGACGTCCTCGACAACACGATCGTCCTCGTCATGTCCGACAACGGCGCCAGCGCAGAAGGGGGCGTCAAGGGAACCAGCAACGAACACCGGTTCACCCACCGGGTGCCGGAGTCGCCGGCCGACAACCTCGACCTCCTGCCGGACTGGGGTGGCACGGCAGGGTATCCGCACTATGCGTGGGGCTGGGCATGGGCCGGCAACAGTCCGTTCCGCCTGTGGAAACGGTATGCGTGGCTGGGCGGTACGCGCGTTCCGTTGATCGTGCACTGGCCGCGCGGCGTCCGAGACCGCGGCGCTGTTCGTTCACAGTTCGCCCACGCCGTCGACGTCATGCCGACAATATTGGAGGCCTGCGGGATTCGGCAGCAGTCGGCCTCCGACGATGTCGTTCACGGGGCGAGCTTGTTGCCGACGTTCACCGATGCGGCGGCGCCCGCGCCCCGCTCGACTCAATACTTCGAAGTCGTGGGTTCCCGGTCCATCGTCGCCGACGGATGGAAGGCCACGACCGATCACGTGAGCCAAGGCGTCGTGGACGAGGAACTGCTGCTCGACGGCAGCCGGGACTTCGCCGCTGACCGGTGGTCGTTGTTTCGGACCGACGACTTTTCCGAAGCTCACGACCTGTCGGCGGATCACCCCGAGGTGGTGTCGCGATTGACCGAGCTGTGGGAAGCCGAGGCCGCCCGCTATGACGTTCTGCCACTGACTGATTCGTTGGTGGCACGCGCAGCGGACATGGTTTGGCCCGACTTCCCGCCCGGCCAGCGCGTGGTGTTGCGGCCCTCGGGAGGACCGGTCGCCGACGAAGCACTCCCGCTGCTTTACAGTCGGCTGTCCGCTGACGTCGAGGTCCCGCCTGAAGGTGCCGACGGTGTGCTGTTTGCGATCGGCAACTGGACCGGAGGGTTGGCGGCGTTCGTGATCGAATCAAGGCTGCACATTGCCGTCGTCGCGCCTGGCGGCAGCATTCGGGTGCAAGCCGATCGGCTGCTGACCGAGGGTCGCCACAGCGCGGGCTGTCGGTTACACCGCCTCGACGGCGGTACCCGAGTGGAAGCGGTGATCGACGACACGGTCGTCGGTTCTGCGGTCGCTCAGGTGACTCTGCCCCACGTTTGGCAGCACGGCGGGACGTCAATGCTCTTGGGCCGAGACCGCGGACTTCCGGTGTGCGACGACTATCAACCTCCGTTTGCGTGGAGCTGTCGATTGCACTCGGTAACAGTGGAATCCGATCTGGACTCGCCTCCAGGTCGAGATCTACTCAGGGCTGCGCTCAAGTCCGAATGACGTGACTTCCTCAGGGACGCAGTGCGTCAAGGGTTTCCGCTGACGCCGGTGCGCAAATGACCGCGGTCAGCGAATCAATCAGGTTCGAGACGAAGATTGCCGTGGGCGGCGCGTCGGCGGTTGCCCGTTGCCGCTGGTGGTCGGCCACGGCATTCAGGCAACTCGTGTAGACGAAACGAAGCCGGGCCGTCGCGACGGCTTCGGGGAGATGCGAAAGATGCCGCCAAATGAGCTGATTGAGCTGCTGACCGTGCTCGGTCAACGAGGGATCGGCCAGAATCCACGCATGCCCGCCCGCTTCGCCGTATCCACGAAACAGTAGCTGCGCCACCAGTTCGACGTGACGTTCCCCCCGCTCGACGCTGCTCACCTGAGGGAGGATCAAAGCCTCGAGGAGACGTCTGACTGCAACCGGTTGGTCGCCCGACAGCGCCTCGTGGAGAATCCGTCCCCGATCTCCCTCGATGCGTTCAAGGCGGTGTTCGAGGATTGCTTTGAGCAAGTCCTGTTTGGATCCGAAGTGGTAGTTCACCACTGCGGCATTGCTTTGCCCGGCGGCGAGTCTGATTTCGTTGAGACTGACGGCATCGATCCCGCGGTCGGCGAACATCGTCTCCGCAGTGGTGATGAGCTTGATACGCGTCGCTTCTCCACTGGTGTTCCGGCCGCGTCTGCGCGGGCGTTCCCCAACGCGATCCGACTCCGAGGGCATGGCCTGATCGTACGCAGGCCTCAACTCGTGCATATAATGAGGGCTCATTATTAAATTGGCGACGACGAGGAAGCTTGGGTGCGTAATGCGGTTGGAGCTGGCATCACTGGCACTGGTCATCGCCGTGTCGCCAGCCTCGGTCATTCCGGCGATCCTGATGCTGCACACGCCCCGTCCGCTGGCGGCGGGGTGGGCGTTCGCTGCCAGCTGGGCTCTTTCCTTGACGGCCACGACCTGGCTGTTCATTGGAATCGCCAGTCGGCTGCCTGACGCCGGCGGTCCCCCGCCACAATGGATCCGACCTGCAACGTTGACGCTGGCGGTGCTCCTGATCCTCGCCGGCCTCGTCACCTGGATGCGCCGGGGACGCAGTGCACGTGCACCCGTATGGCTTCGGGCGCTGGACTGCGTCACTCCGCAGCGCGCATTGGCAGCCGCGCCGGTGCTGGTGTCTTTGAACCCCAAGGTGCTATCCGCATGCGCCGCTGCAGGTTTCAGCGTCGGGGCTACCACCCGGACGAGCCTGACCCAGTGGGGTGACGTCACCGGTTTCGCGCTGCTCGCCAGCGCCACTGTGATACTGCCGGTGCTGAGCTACGCAATCTGGCGCCAACAGATGAACGAACCCCTGCAACGGCTCAAAGTTGCTCTAGAGCGCCATAATTCGGCGATCTTGGCAGTGATTCTGCTCGCCGTCGGGCTGATGTTGTTACTGCAAGCAGCGTGATGGCACCCCCCACATGAAGGAGAAAGCTCGTGTCCGTATGTAAGTCACCCCGGGCGAGCCGACGGCTGGTCGTTCTCCAGAAGCTCATGCTGCTGGCGACATCGAAGTCAGGGGGCGTTCCTGATGTGGCCAGAACACGCAAGATCACCCAGTCGATGGAGTCGTTCCAGCGCCGAGTGCGCGGGGTCCAGGAGAGCACGGCCACGGTGGCCGGGGTGCCCGTTCGGTGGTCTCGCCCGGACCAGGCTGGTGCAGGATTGATCTTCCACGTGCACGGCGGTGCGTTCGTCGCCGGTAGTTCGCTGGCGGCCCGCGCCCACGGCGGGATGGCCAAGTCCCACGGCGCGGAGCTGGTGAGTGTCGACTATCGACTTGCCCCGGAGCATCCCTTCCCCGCAGCACTGGATGACGTGTACGCGGTCTACTCGGAGGTGGCGCGTGACCGGCCCACGGTCATCGTCGGGGAGTCCGCCGGAGGCGGACTGGCAATGTCGCTGGTACGACGAGTTCTCGACCAAGGCGGCGAGAGGCCGAGAGGTCTGGTGACGATGTTTCCCTGGGCGGACCTGACCAACAGTTCCGACAGCTTCGTGCGGAATGAACGCCGCGATCTGCTGTCCCGCAACGGTCTTTCGCGTAGTGCGATGGCTTATGCCGGCGAGCACGACGTGAAGACACCGCTGGTGTCACCGCTGTACGGCTCCTTTGCCGACTTTCCCCGCACGCTGATCGTCGTCGGCACCCACGACTGTCTACTCGACGACTCACGGACTGCCTCGGCCCGTATGCGTGCCGCCGGCGTCGATGCCACACTCATCGAAATAACCGGCGGATTCCATGGTTTCACCCTCTTGCCCACGCCGGAATCCAAAGACGCCAAGCGGCGGACGTCGTCCTTCGTCGGTGCCGCCCTGAAGGACCACTGAGGGCTCGAGATCGTACGCGAGAGCTGGCTGGGGGCTCGGATTGCCGATCTACGCGTGCGGCCCTGGCGAGGACGGGGGCGACGAAATTGAGTCACAGACGTTGGTGGAATCGAAGTTCGGGCGCCCGTCAGCCAGCTCTCTACGGGAAGGTTGTCGAGGGGGTGTGGCGCTACACCAGTTGCGCCATCCGTCCGAGCCCCTCGGCGCGCGTAGTCATTCCGAACTAGCCCAATTCGCGACGTGCGGCGTTGTCGTCGGTGGTGAATTCCCGTCCAATCAACCGCACCATCGGGCGGGTCAGCGGCGGGTCGCCCTTGTCGGTGCGCAGCGCCGCGAAGGCTTCCATGAGACGGCCCAGGGTGAACGCTACGCGGTAGGGCACGGAACGCAAGCCGTCGATCAAGTAGCCTCCCAACTTGGCGATACCAGGGATGAATTCGCGAAATGTGGACCAGGTCGCGGTCGTTGACGAAATAGGGGCGTCCGCCGGTGCCACGCTCCAGAGCGCACTGCACTGCCTCGACGACGTTGTCGACGTGAATCGTGGACGCCGGATATTCGCCGCGGCCGATGAATGCGAATTGACCGGACTCGATGGCGTGGGGCAGCTCCTTGCTGAACGGCCCGCCGGGACCCCAGAGTGCTGGCGGACAAAGGGCGATCGTGCAGAAGCCGGGGCCCTTGGCTGCCAACACCGCCGCCTCGCCCTGAGACTTACTGGCGACACCAAGGCCGCAGCCCGCGGCGTCACTCCACCGGCATCAGCTTGCCAGCCTGGGTTCGCGCGGATACCGGGTAATCGCGCCGGACCTGCGAGGCAGCGGTGGGTCGACGGTCAATTCGTCATACGCGGATTACGCGCTCCGCCATCACGTCGCTGACATGATCACACTGGTCGACGCGCTCGGCGTCGACCAGGCGACATGGATTGGCCATGACTGGGGTACTCCAGTGGTGTGGTGCACTGCACGGCATCACCCCGACCGGTTCGCCACCGCAGGCTCGTTGAGTACACCGTACGACACCTTGGAAAAAGGGTTCGACCGAGTCAGCTCGTTCGTTCGCCGAGACGTGTACCCGCAATCGAATATCCGGCCGGGCAGGTGGACTACTACCGGTTCTACAGTGAGCGCTTCACTGACGCGCAGCATCAGTTCGAGGCTGACGTCCGATCCTTCTTTGCCAACGTGCTGCGCGGTGACGAGCCGGCGCAGCAGAACGTGGTGTGGTCGACGGCCACAGTAAGCAGGCGAGGAGGGTGATTTGACGGCGGTCCCGCTCCAGCCGTAGAGGTCGACCACACCGTGATCAGCGACGAAGATCTTGAGCACTTCGTCAACGCTTACACGGAAACCGGGTTCTTCGGGGTGAACGCTTTCTACATGAAGCGCCATGAGCCACTGCCACCAATGTCTCGACTACTCCCAACACTGACTTATGGAGCACCTCCAGGTCACCATGAACTGGCACAAAGCGACTGGTACCGTCGCCGAAGGTCAGTTTGATTATCAAACTGAAAGGTGGCAGGTTGACCGTGGGCTCACCGGCACCAAAACACGGGCTCCCCCGAACTGAATCCCCTCTACGGCCTCATCAAAACCGAAGAGTTCTGATCACTTGTCCAGCGCTGCACAACATTTGCGCCCGACAAGCGTCGCTATGTCAGTCAGCCTGTGCGCGCTCAGCCCTCGGATTCTAAACCGGGATGGACCGGCAACGTCCAGCCGTGTTCCGCCGCTCCCAAGTCATGGGCGATCGTCGCCCACCGATCGACAGCCCTCGGAAATTCTCACTTTCATGTCCAACTGGACATGAGGTGGACATTTCACTTGAGAATTGGACATAAAACTTGAGAAGCCACAAATCAAACTCCGGAGCGCGCCATGTCCACGAACCGCGACAGGTGCAGCTGGTGCGCCACGGTGATCGTCTTCGTCGGTCCCGCACGGTGTTTGGCGATGATGAGGTCCGCTTCGCCGCCGCGCGGATCGTCGCGCTCAAACGCGTCGGGACGGTGCAAGAGGATCACCATGTCCGCATCCTGCTCGATCGATCCCGACTCACGAAGGTCGGACAGCATGGGCTTCTTGTCGGTGCGCTGCTCCGGCCCACGGTTCAGCTGGCTCATCGCCACCACCGGGACCTCAAGCTCTTTCGCCAAAAGCTTGATCTGCCTTGAGAATTCGGAGACTTCCTGCTGGCGGGACTCGACCTTCTTGCCGGAGGTCATCAGCTGCAGGTAGTCGATCACGATGAGCCGGAGGTCCGCCTTCTGGTGCAACCGGCGCGCCTTCGCGCGGATCTCCATCATCGTCAGGTTGGGCGAGTCGTCGATGTAGAGCGGCGCCTCGCTGATCTCACTCATCCGCCGCGCCAGCCGCGTCCAGTCGTCGTCGCTCATCCGGCCGGACCGCATGTCGGCGAGCTTGATCTTCGCCTCGGCCGACAGCAGGCGCATGACGATCTCGGACTTACTCATTTCCAGGGAGAAGATGACGCTCGAGTGCCGGTTCTTGATCGAGCACGAACGCAAAAAATCAAGTCCCAGCGTCGACTTGCCAACGCCAGGTCTAGCCGCCACCACGATCATCTGGCCGGCGTGCAAACCGTTGGTCACCTCGTCGAGCTCGGTGAAGCCCGTGGGCACACCACGCGAGACGCCGCCCTGGGAGGCGATGGCGTCGATCTCGTCCATCGTCGGCTGCAGCAGGTGTTCGAGGACGACGAAGTCCTCGGTGGTCCGCCGTTCGGTTACCTCGTAGATCTCGGCCTGCGCGCGGTCCACGACGTCGGCCACGTCCGCGCCGTCGGCACCGGCGTACCCGTACTGCACCACCCGC
>Ga0209051_1000567_pt1 | contig 44848 bp, 39 predicted proteins | sample AraplaCvi_mMS_r2_2_FD_184286 | JGI IMG/M metagenome (GOLD analysis project Ga0209051, IMG submission 184286) | Arabidopsis root microbial communities from North Carolina, USA - plate scrape MF_Cvi_mMS_r2 (SPAdes) (version 2) | ecosystem: Host-associated > Plants > Roots > Endosphere | place...
CCAGTTCGCTGGCACGCTCGGCCGCTGCGACCGGGCCGGCACCGGCCGCCCGGTTGGCGACGTAGCACGCCGTGAACATGTCCCCGGCTCCCGTGGCCTGCACTCCGGTCACCCGCCACGCCGCGGGCACCCGCACGACGTCGCCCTCGGTGTAGATGTCGCAGCCCTCGGAGCCCAGCGTCACCAGGATCTCGGGTACGCCCAGCCGCTCGGCCGTGACGGCGTCGAACTCTCCGTCGGCGACGATCAGCGCCTCGTCCTCGGCGAGCTTGAGGACGCTGATGTCACGCAGCAGGCCGTGCGGGTAGTCGCGGTCCACCGCCAGCGGGCCGACCCGGTCGGCGCGCACCAAGCCCTGGCCGTCGTAGGCCACGCGGTGGCCACGCTCGGCCAGCAGCGCCAGGGTGGCCTCGGGGAAGTCGGCGCGAAGGAGCGGGGCGAGGTGCACCCACGTCGTCTCCGGGTTCGCGGTGGCGATCTCGTCGGTACCCCACACGGGACCCAGCGCCGTGACGGACATGGCGCGGTGGTCGACGTCGACGTAGTCCAACCGGAAGCCGGCGGTTCGATCGGAGTCGATGATCCGGACGAGCGATCCGAAGCGATCGAGCACGCCGGTGAACAACTGATGGTCCTCGGGCGCACCCATGGCCACGATCTGACCGACGCCGCCCGCGTACTCCAACGCCACGCCCGCGAACGAGGCGCAACCACCGGGACTGGGCGGGGCGCCGTCGATCTGGTCGACTGCGAGGTTGCCGAGGACGGTGACGCCGTCGACGAGCTGTGGCCGCACCGTTCGAGTCTCCTGCTTTCCGTCGGCGCGCCGGAGTCGCCGTGAGGCGAAATGGTATCTGGCCCCACCGTGAATCGACGACTCGTTGGTCAAGCAGGCAGGTTGAAGGGGGTGATCACCTGGATTGGCGCCGGCCGGGCCGCCTCGGCGGGCAGGGCCCCGTGCTGCTGCAGGATCTGCCGCATCGCCACCCGGGCATCGGCCCGCAGATCGTTGTGCAACACCACCGAGACCCTGCCGTCGCGAAGCAGCCGTCGGTTGTCGACGTCGAGGTCGTGGGCGATGAAGACCTTGTACTTGCGTCCCAGCTTCTCGAATGCGGCGACCGTCGCGGTGTTGCCGCCACCGGGTGAGTAGACGGCTTCTACCCCGGGGTGCCGCTGCAGCGCGTCGAGCACGAGACGTTCGGTGGTGGCGTCGACCCCGTCGCTGTCGCTGACCTCGACGACCTCCCGACCGGACCCGCGCAGCGCGGAGCGAAAGCCGACCTCGCGTTCGCCCTCGCCGCGAAAGACCGTGCCACTCAACGTGATCAACACCCCCGACGGCGCCGAACCGAGCCATTGGTCCATCAGGTAGGCGGCCGTGACTCCCGCCCCGTGGTTGTCGATGCCGACGTAGGCGCACCGTGCGCTGTTGGGCACGTCGGTCGAATAGGTGACGACGGGGACGCCGGTGCCGACCAACCGGTCGACGGCCTCGGTGACCGCGGGGGCGTCCTGGGCCTTGAGCACGACGCCGTGGCTGCCGCGGATCTTGTCGAGCACCTCGGCCATCTGCGCCGTCGACCCCGTCTCCCAAAGGTGAAACCGGGCCCGCACCATGGCCGGCGCGAAGGCAGGCAGTTCGGCCTCGATCGCGGCGCGGAAGGCGTCGGAGAACCGCTGCGGGGTCTGCATCACCACGTCCACCAGGAAGCGGCGGCCGTTGAGGCGCAGTTGGGCGCGCTGCTTGTCCAGGTCGGCGATGGCTTGGGCGACCTCGGCACGGGTGTTCTCGCGCACCCCGGGCCGGTCGTTGAGGACGCGGTCGACGGTCGCCTCGCTCAGTCCGGACTGCTGAGCGATCTCGCGGACCTTGTAGCGGTGCGGCATGCCCCCCACTCCTCTCCCGCGAGTCCTTCCGCTGAGGTCTTTTTGACGGTTTTTTGGTGTTGATCGAGGCGCTCGTCACAACCAGACTAACGGCATGGCCTCATCACTCACCACCACCACGCGACGGGCGTGGATCGAGTCGGCGGATTGCGATCTCGACGACTTCCGCGCCCTGGTCGCCACTGCCACCGACGCCGCCGACTACCCGCTGGCGAGCGACGTTCGCCTGGGCGCCCTGGTCTACTCGGCCGAGACGATCGCGACCGCCGACCGACACGACCTGCGCACCGAGCTGATTCACGCGCTTGCCGACGGTCCCGGCGTCGTGGTGTTCGAGGGCGTGTTCGACCACTCCACCGTCGACCGGGCCAGCGAGGCGTTCACCGCCCTCATCGCCGACCAGCGCGCGGCGGGCGGCGTCGCGGGCGACCACTTCGGCAAGGCCGGCGTCAACGACCGGGTCTGGAACGCCGCGCAGAAGCTCGCCCTGCACTCCCCCGAGGTGTTCGCCGACTATTACGCCAACGACGCTCTCGCCATCGTGTGCGAGGCGTGGCTGGGACCCCGCTACCAGGTCACCTCGCAGGTCAACGTCGTCAATCCCGGTGGCGCCCCGCAGGTTCCGCACCGCGACTACCATCTCGGCTTCGTCGACCAGGACCAGCTGGCCGCCTACCCCGCGCACCTGCACCGCATGTCGCCTGCCCTGACCCTGCAGGGTGCCGTCGCGCACTGCGACATGCCGCTCGAATCCGGCCCGACGATGCTGCTGCCGCACTCACAGAAGTTCCTCGGTGGGTACGTCGCCTTCTACCGGCAGGAGTTCATCGACTTCTTCGCCACCGTGCAGGTGCAGGTGCCCCTACACAAGGGTGACGCGGTGTTCTTCAACCCCGCCCTGATGCATGGCGCCGGCGCCAACACCTCGACCGACATCCGCCGGATGGCCAACCTCCTACAGATCTCCTCACCGTTCGGCCGGGCGATGGAGTCGATGGACCGCGCCGCGATGGTCCGCGCCGTCTATCCGGCACTGCTGGCCATGAAGGCGGCCGGACGCACCGATCGCGAACTCCTCAATGCGGTCAACGCGACCGCCGAGGGCTACGCCTTCCCGACCAACCTCGACCGCGATCAGCCGATCGGCAGCCTGGCACCGCCAAGCCAGGTCGACGCCGTGCTGTCGGCTCTCGCCGACGACCTCACCCCCGAAGCTCTCGACGACGTACTCGCACGACACACCACAAGGAGAATGTCATGACCACCCTCGGCGTAATCGGACTCGGCCGCATCGGCGCGTTCCACACCGAAACCCTCAGCAATCTCGACGGTCTCGACGGTCTGGTGATCACCGACGAGCGCACCGACGTCGCCGAGGCCGTCGCCGCCAAGCACGGCGCGACGTTCGTCGCGACGGTCGAGGAGTTGCTGTCCTCCGGCGTCGACGGCATCGTCGTCGCGGCCGCGACACCCGCCCATGCCGAGCTGACCCTGGCCGCCGTCGAGCGCGGCATCCCGACGTTCTGCGAGAAGCCCATCGCGTCGACGGCCGTCGAGAGCGCTCGCGTCGCCGAGGCGATCCTGGCCTCCGGCGTGCCGGTGCAGGTCGGCTACCAACGCCGATACGACGCGGCGTTCGCCGCGGCCAAGCGCGCCGTCGACGACGGCTCCCTCGGCACGCTGCACACCGTGCGCAGCACCACGATGGACCCCGCTCCCCCGCCGCTGGACTACATCAAGGGTTCGGGCGGCATCTTCCGCGACTGCGCCGTGCACGACTTCGACGTCATCAACTGGATCACCGGCCAGCGCGCCGTCGAGGTGTACGCCACCGGGACCGTCCAGGGCGATCCCTTGTTCGCCGAGTACGGCGACGTCGACACCGCCGCGGTCATCGTGAAGTTCGACGGCGGCGCCCTGGGCGTCGTCTCCAACGCCCGCTACAACGCCCGCGGCTACGACTGCCGCCTCGAAGTGCACGGCTTCGACGACAGCGTCGCCGCGGGCTGGGATCAGGGCGTGCCGCTGCGAAACACCGATCCCGCCAACGACTTTCCCACCGGACCGTCGCACGGATTCTTCATGGACCGGTTCACCGAGGCGTTCCGCACGGAGCTGGCCGCGTTCGTCGAGGTGACCAAGGGTGGCCCGGTCCTCGGCGCGACGGTCGCCGACGCGGTCGAGGTCGCGTGGCTGGCCGAGGCGGCCACCGAGTCCCTGCGCCGCGGCACCCCGGTCACGATCGCGGAGGTGCGGAACGCGTGAGCACGATCAAGGCCGGCGGGCAGTCCACGCAAGCGCGGCTCCAGCGCAGCGACCGGGGAATCAAGATAGCCGGAGCCCCGATCTCCTGGGGTGTGTGCGAGGTGCCGGGCTGGGGCTTCCAGTTGGAGCCCGACCGGGTGCTGACCGAGATGCGCGGCGCCGGGCTGACGGCCACCGAGCTGGGGCCGGAGGGCTTCCTCCCCACGGACACCGAGAAGCTCAAAGACGTTCTGCACGGCCATGATTTGGCGTGTGTCGGCGGCTTCGTCCCGGTCGTGCTGTTCGCCGAGGACCACGACCCCGCCGACGACCTCGCCGGCCCGCTCGAGTCGCTGGTTGCCGCCGGAGCCGGCGTCGTGGTGCTCGCCGCGGCCACCGGCGCCGACGGCTACGACTCCCGACCCGTCCTCGACGACGCCCAGTGGGCGAGGCTGGTCGCCAACCTGGATCGGTTGGCCGGAATCGTGGCCGAGCGGGGCCTGCTCGCGGTGCTGCATCCCCACGTGGGCACCATCGTCGAGACGCGTGCCGACGTCGACCGGGTACTGCGGGGCTCGTCGATCAAGCTGTGCCTGGACACCGGACACCTGCTGATCGGTGGCACCGATCCGCTGGAATTGGCCAAGGCCGTGCCCCATCGCATCGCCCACACCCACCTCAAGGACGTCGACGCCGCGTTGGCGGCCAAGGTGCAATCCGGTGAGCTGACCTACACCGAGGCCGTCAAGGGGGGCATGTACACCCCGCTCGGCACCGGTGACGTCGACGTGGCCGGAATCGTCTCGGTGTTGCGCGACAACGGCTTCGATGGCTGGTTCGTGCTGGAGCAGGACACCATCCTCGACGGCGAGCCCACCGGCGAGGGCCCCGTCCGCGACGTGCTGGCGAGCGTGGCGTACCTGCGGGAGGTCACGTCGTGAGAATCGGCGTCCTCGGCGCGTCCCGGATCGCCGAGGCCGCCATCGTGGGTCCCGCGGCAGAACTCGGTCACCGGCTCGTGGCGGTGGCGGCGCGGGACCGTTCGCGCGCGGAGGTCTTCGCCGAGAAGTACGGCGTCGAGCGGGTGCTCGACGACTATCAGGCCGTGATCGACGACGCCGATGTCGACGTCGTCTACAACCCCCTCGCGAACTCCCAGCACGCGCCGTGGAATTTGGCGGCGATCGGGGCCGGCAAGCCCGTGCTGAGCGAAAAGCCCTTCGCCCGTGACGAAGCCGAGGCGCGCCACGTGGCCGAGGCCGCCGACGCGGCGGGCGTGACGGTGCTGGAGGGCTTCCACTACTTCTTCCACCCGGTCACCCAGCGCGCGTTCGAACTCGCCGGGGACGGCACCATCGGCGCCGTCACCCACGTCGAGGTCAGGATGGCGATGCCGGCTCCGGCCGACGACGATCCGCGGTGGTCCCTCGACCTTGCCGGCGGTGCCCTCATGGACCTGGGCTGCTACGGGCTGCACGTCATGCGCTCACTCGGCCGGCTCGCCGTGCCCGGCATCGAGGGTCGGCCGTCGATCGTCCGCGCGCACGCCGAGCAGCGCACGCCCGGGGTGGACGCGTGGTGCGACGTCGAACTCGGCTTCCCCGGCGGTGCCACCGGGCTGACCGCGAATTCGATGGTCGCCGACCACCGTTCGTTCACGATCCGGATCGTGGGGACCGCGGGCGACGTGCTGGTGCACGACTTCATCAGCCCCAGCAGCGACGACCGGCTGACCGTCACCACCGACTCGGGAGCCACGGTCGAGCATCTTGGGACCAGAGCCTCCTACACCCATCAGCTCGAGGCGTTCGCCGCCCACGTGGAGCACGGCGCCGCACTGCCCTTCGGGACGGCCGACGCCATCGCGAACATGGCGTTCGTCGACGCCGCGTACCGGGCGGCGTCCGTTGTCCGGTAGCGCGGTGGGTCGTCAGTCGCGCCTGGTGGTCCGCGGTCGCGTCGCGGCGCGCTCGTGCCAGCGCAGGCGCAGCAGCAGCACCCTCCGGTGCGCGCGGAAGGACAGGCTCAACGGGTCACGCCAGGCCGCGGAGCGGGCTCCTCGTTCGTGGTCGACGTCCATGCGTCGATTGTGCCGTCCCGGTGGAAATGGCGCGTGGTGGCGCGCGTCACCGGAGGGCGTCGCACCGGTGAACGCTTCGCCAACTGGGTCGAGCACTAGGCTTCCTTCGTGAGCGACTTCGAACTGGCCGTCAGCGCCGAGATGGTCTTCACCGAGCTTCCGATCGTCGAGCGCGTGCGCCGGATCCACGAGCTGGGATTCGCCGCCGAGATCTGGAGTTGGCACGACAAGGACCTGAATGCGCTCGCCGCGACCGGCGCGAGGTTCACGTCGATGACGGGATACCTGCACGGCGATCTGATCGACCCGCAGACGGCCGACGAGGTGGTCCGGACGGCCGAGCTGAGCATCAAGGCCGCCGAGACCCTCGGGGTCACCCGGCTCAACCTCCACACCGCCGAACTGGTCGACGGCTTGCCGGCCCGGCCTCGCCTGCGGGCGTCCGGGGCGATGTGGGCCACGGCGGTCCGCACACTGGAACGGCTGGGCGAGCTGGGCGCGTCGGCGGGGGTCACGTTCGTGGTCGAGAACCTCAACACCATCGTCGACCATCCCGGGGTTCCGTTGGCGCGCGCCAAGGACGTCCTCGCGCTGATCGAAGGCGTCGCCCACCCCAACGTGAAGATGATGCTGGACCTCTACCACGCCCAGATCGGTGAGGGGAACCTCGTCGAGCTGGTCCGTCGCTGCGGTCCGGCGATAGGCGAGGTCCAGGTGGCGGACGTGCCGGGCCGTCGGCAACCGGGCACGGGCGAGATCTACTATCCAGCGGTGGCAAAGGCGCTGCACGACATGGGCTACCGCGGGACGGTCGGGTTGGAGGGATACGCCTCCGGCGACGACGTGGACGCCCTCGAGGCATTCCGCGCCGCCTTCACCGTCTAGGCGAACCGGTCGGCGAGGCGCTGCAGCGTCGCGGTGATGCCGTCGGCGTTCTTCTTGTCGTAGCCGAACGCGGTGATCATCAAGGGCACCTTCGCGGTGCTGTAGTCGAACGTCTCGGTGACCTCCGTGACGGTCTGGCCATCCTGACTCGACTCGGCCAGTTGCCATCGCCACTTGTGCCCGAGGGGATGCTGCCACTCGACGACCGTGCCGTCCTGACACTCGGTGACTGTCGAGACGATCTTGTAGGGGACGCCGTACTGCTTCATCCCCACGGTGAACTTGTCGCCGACCGCCAGCCTGTGCGGGCCCTTGACGTCGACGTCGCGTACCGTGCCCGAGCCGTCCAGCTCGGGGTGGCGATGGGGATCGCCGACGATTGCGAAGATCTCCGCGGCGGGCGCGTTCACGACGACGCGACGCGCCACCCGTCGGGCGCCGGCATCGACTGATGTCACTGCAAAAACCGTCATGGTCTGCCATATACCCCGCTGATTGGGGTGCGACACGCATCTCGGAAGTAACCTCTAGGGCGTGACCGACGCCGCCGACGCTGTGCCAGTGAGTTTGCGGGAACGGAAGCGGCAGCGCACCCGCGTCCAGCTGGTGGGAGCGGCAGTCGAGCTGAGCCGACGGTACGGGTTCGCGAACGCGACCGTGGAGCAGATCGCCGCCGCAGTCGACGTCTCGCCGCGAACCTTCTCCCGTTACTTTCCCACCAAGGAAGCCGCGATCCTCTCGGTGATCCAGGACATGGCCGAGACCGCGCTGGTGCACCTGGAGGAGGTCGACGACGCGGTGGGACCGCTCGACGCCCTCGTGCAGGCGCACCTGCGGATGCTCGACGACGTCCACTGTGGCCGCCACGCGGTGACGCCGACGCTCTTGGCGGGCGCACTTCTGGTGATCGGCGAATCAGCGGCTCTGCGCCCGCTGGCGATCGGCACCACCCATCAGGGCCTGCTCGAGTCGGTCGCACGCCGGATGGGTGTCGAGCCCGATGCTCGCGGGCCGTGGCTGGTCATGCGGGTCTGGTTGTCGGCTCTGGCGTGCGCCTCCCGCGAGGTCGGGTTCGACGTCGCCCTCGGGCGCTGTGATCCCACCCTGACCGCGAGGGCGATGCGCGAGCGGGTGGTCGACGTGCGAGCCGAGCTCGCCGACCTGGTCCCGCCCGCGTCGAGCTAACCCGTTAGGTCGGCGACGCGGTGGTGGCTCGAACGATCAATTGCGGCAACGTCACCGAGGAGACCGGCTCGTGTCGTCCGGAGTCGAGCCGTCCCACGACCGCCTCGACCGCCCGGTTCGCCTGCTCCCGTGGCGCTTGACTCACCGTCGTCAGGTCGATGTGACCGAGCTGGGCGAGCAGGCTGTCGTCATACCCGGTGACCGAGACGGCGCCCGGCACGTCGACTCCGGCACGACGTAGGGCGTCCAGGACGCCGATCGCGATGCGGTCGTTGGCACAGACGACCGCGCTCGGCAGGTCGCCCGCAGCCAGCAGTTTCTTCGCCGCGTCGACGCCGGCGTTCTCGGTGAAGTCGCCCTCGACGACGTCGACCCGATCGTCGAGGCCATGGCGGCGCATCGCACGCAGATAGCCCTTGCGCCGGTCGGCCGCGATCGACCCCGCGCCGCCGGTGACGTGCGTGATCCGGCGGTGTCCGAGTCCCACGAGATGGTCGACGACCGAACCGATGCCGCGTCCATCCGCGGCCCGGACGACGTCGAGCGTCGACGACGCCACCCGCCGACCGACGACGACCACGGGGAGCTGCCTGCCCATCTCGGTCAGCACGTCGACCTGCGACTCGGGACCGAGGAGAATTATTGCCTCGCAACGGAAGTCGACGAGCGTGTCGATCACCTTCGCCTCGCCGTGCGTGGGAGTCACCGCCCCCAGCACGACTTCGTAGCCGGCCCGGTCGGCCGCCTCGACGATGTCCTCGACCATCTCGCCGTGGAAGCTGTTGCGAACGTCGGCCATGACGCCGATCAGGTGCGAGCGCCGTGCGGTCATCAGCGCTGCGGTGCGGTTCACGCGGTAACCGAGGTCCTCGGCAGCGGCGAACACCTTCGCCCTGGTCTGCTCACTGGGCCCGGGGGCCTTCCGAAAGACCAGGGACACCAAGGCCTTCGACACGCCGACCTTGTCGGCGACGTCCTGCATCGTCACCCGCCCCGGCTCTTTCTCCACGATCACCCCTCGATCTGCAGGGGCTTGACACCCTGCGTGACGCAGACCATAGTAGCGTACTTAGACCGGTCCAATAGACCGGAACAACACGATGAAGAAGGAGTGCCCCGATGACCGATTCGATCGGCGTCGCCGTGATTGGCGGCGGCATGGCGGGAAGGGCGCACGCCGCCGGATACCGAGCCGCCACAACGCTCTTCGGAACCGACCGCCCGGACGTTCGACTGGTCGCCATCGCCGACATGAACGAGGCCGTCGCCGACGACACCGCCAAGCGATACGGCTACGAGCGCGCGGAGTACGACTGGCGCGCCGTCGCCGACGCACCCGACGTCGACGCCGTCAGCGTCGTGGTGGCCAACCACCTGCACCGAGAGATCGTCGAAGGACTCTTGGCCGCGGGCAAGCACGTGCTCTGCGAGAAGCCGCTCGCCGGCTCGCTCGCCGACGCCGAGGCCATGGTCGCCGCTGCGCAGAAGTCGGACCGGGTCACCGCCGTGGGCTACACCTACCGCCGCTCCCCCGCCGTCGAGATGATCCGCCGCGAACTCGCGGCGGGCACGTTGGGCAACCTGGTGCACTTCAACGGTCACTACTGGTGCGACTACGCATTGGATCCCACCTCGCCGATCACGTGGCGCTACAAGGGCGGCCCCGGCACCGGCGCGCTGGCCGACGTCGGCAGCCACCTGCTCGACCTGTCCGAGTTCGTCTGCGGGCCGATCGTCGAGGTCAGCGGGGCGTCGTTCGCGACGATCGTCGCCGAACGCCCCGTCCCGGTCGGCGTGACCTACGGCCACACCAAGGGTGCGGTCAGCGACGAGCTCGCACCGGTGGAGAACGAAGACGTCGCCACCTTCACCGCACGCTTCGAGAACGGCGCCGTCGGCACCTTCTCGGCGTCGCGGGTGGCGCACAACCTGCCCGACGGCCTCGGATTCGAACTGTTCGCGTCCAAGGGTTCGGCGGCCTGGGATCTGCACCGCGCCGGTGAGTTTCAGATCTCCGCCGACGACGTCCGCAGCGAACTCGGCGGATCGCGCCGCGTCCTGATCGGACCGGACCATCCGTACATCCGCGGTGGCCTGCCGATGGATGCCGGCGGTGTCGGTCACGGCGTCGCCGATCTCTTCAACTACCAGACGCGCGCGTTCCTCGACCAGATCGCGGGCCTCGGTGACATGGGTCCACTCCCCGGCTTCGAGGTGGGCCTGCACGGCCTTCAGGTCGTCGCCGCCATCACTGAATCGGCCAACGGCGGCGGGCTCGCCGTCAAGGTCCCCTGATCCTCACTCTCGAAGGACTCGATCATGAAACTCGGCCTCTACAACGCCATCCTGCACGACCGACCACTGCCCGATGCCCTCGAGGCGATCGCCGACGTCGGCCTGACCGGCATCGAGATCAACACCGGAGGATTCCTGCCGCCCGTGCACGTCCCGACCTTCGACGACATCCTCGTCAGTGACACCGCGCGCGACGACTACCTCGGCATCTTCGAGGGCACCGGGGTGTCCATCGCCGGGCTGAACTGCAACGGCAACCCCCTGCATCCCAACCCGGACATCGGCCCGAAGCACGCTGAGGACATCCGACGGTCGATCCGCCTGGCCGAGCGACTCGGCCAGCACCGCGTCGTCACCATGTCGGGCCTGCCCGGTGGCGAATCGTCTGCCACGCGCACCAACTGGATCGTCAACGCGTGGAACTCGGCCGCACTGGACGTCCTCGACTACCAGTGGGCGATCACCGCGGACTTCTGGCGCGAGACCGACAAGCTCGCCCGTGACAGCGATGTCAAGGTCGCCCTGGAACTGCACCCGCAGAACATCGTGTTCAACAGCGCGACCATTCATCAGCTCGTCGAACTGGCCGGCACCACCAACGTCGGCGTGGAACTCGACGCCTCGCACCTGTTCTGGCAGCAGATGGACCCCGTGACCGTCGTACGCCACCTCGGCGAACTCGTGGTCCACGCGGCCGCCAAGGACGTCCGCGTCAACCGCGACTACGCGGCGCTCAATGGCGTGCTGGACAACGGCTTCCGTCGGCTGTCACCGAAGGAGCCGCGAACCAACCTCGGCGGCGACGAGTGGGCCAACGAGTGGCCGAAGGAGTCCGCGTGGGACTTCGTAGCGCTCGGCAAGGGGCACGACACCGCCTACTGGACCGAGTTCCTGCGGGCCTTGCACGAGGTCGACCCGGACATGCTAGTCAACATCGAGCACGAGGACACCGAACTGGGTCGCCTCGAGGGCATCGCGGTCGCGGCCGAGGTGCTCAAGGCAGCCGATGCCGCACTGGACACCTAGCGCGCGAAAGCTCAGCCGTCACGTGGCGGGTCGCACCGCGCGGTCGACCCGCGTACGACCAAGTCGGGTTTGTGACGGGCATCGAGCAGGGGCGCATTCTCGAGTCGTATCCGGGCCAGCGCCGCCGCGCCCGCGTCCCGCCCGAGCCGGCGCGCATACTGGTCGACCGACGTCAGGTCTATCCCGTGCAGGCGGGCGACCCGCGAGTTGTCGTAGCCGACCAGCGACAGGTCCCCCGGGATGCAGAGGCCAAGGGAGTGGGCCGCCTCGCGAACGCCACACGCCATCTCGTCGTTGTGCGCGAAGACGGCCGTCGGGCGGTCGGCGACACTCAAGATGCCACGCGCGGCACGCTCGGCCGCGTCCTGCGAATAGCCCGGCGCGACAACGGTTTGCGGAGCCAGGCCGGCGGCCCTCATGGCCGCCTCGTAGGCACGGCGACGCAGGAGGTGACCCTCGTACTCGACACCGGTGACGTGGGCGATGCGTCGGTGCCCGAGGTCGAGCAGGTAATTCGTCGCCGCCGTCGCGCCAACCTCGTCGTCGGCGTAGACACTGTCGACCCCCGCGATCCGTCGCGCGACGCTGATCACGGGGACGGACTGGGCCAGTGCGCGCACCTCGACGTCGGGCAGCATCAGGGTCGCGGCGACGATCACTCCGACACGGGCCTCGACGAGAGAGCTCATCGCCTGCGCGTCGGTGGGTTCGTCGGCGTCCGACACCGCCAGCACCACGCGGTTCCCCTTGCCCTCCAGGGAATCTCGCACCCCGCGGTACACGTCGGCGTACACCTCGTTGCGGAAGTCCAGCAGGTAGAGGCCTATCGTGGAGCGAGTCTTCCTGGCGAGGTCGGCGGCGACCACATTGTGTCGATAGCCCATCCGTCGGGCCGTGTCGAGGATGGTGCGTCGCGACTCCTGGCTGACCCCTGGCGCGCCACGGAAGGCCAAGGAGACGAGGGCCCGGGATACGCCCACCGCTTCGGCGACGTCGCCCTGGGTCACCGGGCGCTGTTTGCTCCCCGGTTTGAATTCCTCCACGACCGTCATGGTCGCACAGCCAAGGCCGCCAGAGCGGTAGCCAACTAATTGTGCGAATGACTTTACAAATTACTATCGCGCGCTAGTCTGGACTCATGTGACGGGCATCACCGTCGCCAACGAGTGCCAGGGCCCCGCGGGCCGAGCCAACGAAGGAGCTCCAAGATGACTGCACACGCGGAATCGGCGGCGGAGGCCGAGCTACCACCGCTGACCAACGGGCCGCACCGAAGCAGGATCGGCGTCATCTCCGTCGTCGCCTGTCTCGGCGGCCTGCTGTTCGGCTACGACACCGGCGTCGCCAACGGCGCCGAGGGTCCCATGGCCAAGGAGCTCGGGCTCTCCCTGCTCCAGCTGGGCGTCGTCATCAGCGCTCTGCTGTTCGCCGCCGCGATCGGGGCGTTGGTCGGTGGGATCATCTCCGACGCCATCGGACGACGCAAGACGATCCTGATCCTGGCGGTGCTGTTCTTCGTCGGAGTCCTTCTCGTCGTCTTCTCGCCAGCCGGCCCCGAGTCGGGAACCTTCTCCGCGTCGGGCTTCGCCACGCTGGTGGCCGGCCGCATCGTGCTCGGACTGGCAGTCGGTGGCGCGTCCACCGTGGTCCCGGTCTTCCTCGCCGAGCTGGCCCCCTACGAGATCCGTGGCTCGATCACCGGGCGCAACGAATTGGCCATCGTCGTCGGACAGCTGTCGGCCTTCGTCGTCAACGCCATCCTCGGCACGACCCTCGGCCACGTCGACGGCGTCTGGCGCATCATGTTCGCGGTGTGCGCGCTACCGGCCGTGGCACTGTTCATCGGCATGCTGCGGATGCCGGAGTCGCCCCGCTGGCTGGTGGAGAAGGGCCGCAACGACGCAGCCCTCGCGGTGCTGAAGACCGTGCGCTCGGAGGAGCGGGCCCTGGCCGAGATCGCCCAGGTGGAACTGATCGCCAACCAGGAGAAGGAGAGTCACCAGATCGGGTTCCGGGCGGTCATGGGCAGCAAGTGGCTGCGCCGCATCATCTTCGTCGGCATCGGCGTGTGCATGACCCAGCAGCTCACCGGCATCAACTCGATCATGTACTACGGCACGCGGGTGCTGGAGGAATCCGGCATGGGCGAGCAAGAGGCCGTCCTGGCCAACATCGCGTTCGGGGTGGTCGCCGTCATCGGCGGCATCATCGCGTTGCGCAACATGGACCGGATCGACCGCCGCAAGACGTTCATGATCGGCCTCACGCTGACCACGACCTTCCACTGCCTCGTGGGCGTGGCGTCGATGGTGCTGCCCGCGGGAAACCCGGCGCGGCCGTACGTGATCCTGGTCCTGGTCGTCGGATTCGTGTTGTCGATGCAGACCTTCCTCAACGTCGCCGTGTGGGTGTGGTTGGCAGAGGTCTTCCCGCTGCACATGCGCGGACTCGGCATCGGCATGGCGGTGTTCTTCTGCTGGGTCACCAACGGGTTCCTCGGTCTCTACTTCCCGACCCTGGTCGCGACCATCGGCATCACCGGATCGTTCTTCCTGTTCGCCGGGATCGGGCTCGTCGCCCTGTTGTTCGTCTACACCCAGGTGCCCGAAACCCGCGGACGCTCGCTGGAGGCGCTCGAGGAGGACGTGTCGACCGGTCAGATCTATGTCGGCCTGCGCTGAGCCGACGGACCTGGGCCAGTTTCTCGCCGGTGTCGAGTTGTTCGGTGCACTCGACCCGGCGCAACTGGCCGCCATCGCCGCGGCGGCGACCGTCCGTCGGTTCGCCGCGGGCGATCTGGTGGTCGACGCGTTCACGGCGCCACCCACGGAGATCTACGTGGTGCTCACCGGCGAGGTGGATCTCTGGCACGACCAGGATCAGGTGACCAAGGCCGGCGACGACCGGTTCGTCGCGGGCGACGTCTTCGGCTTCTCGGCGATGCTCACCGAACGCCCCATCGGGCCCCGGGTGGTGGCCACCACCTCGGCCGCCGTAGCGGTCCTGCCGGGCAACCTGGTCGAGCCGGCGTTCTACTCGCGCAGCGGGGCCCGGTTCCTGGCGGACTACATTTCGCGAACCCGACGACGCTCCACCTCGGCACCGATGTTCAGTACGGTCGAGGAGCTCATCGCGACCGCGCCGTTGGTCGTCGGCCCGGACACGCCGGTGGCCGTGATCGCACGGCAGCTGGCGGATCGCGAGATGCATTGCGCGGTCGTCGCTTCGGGTGACGGCACCTTCGGAATGGTGACCGACGCGGTGCTGAGCCGCCGGGTCGTCGCCGACGGAACCTCCGGAGACACCCCCGCACGCGAGGTCATGGTGCACCCCGCCACGACGGTCGAACTCGCCGGCTCGTCGGTCGAGGCACTGATCACGCTTCTCGACACCCGAGCCGAGTACCTGCCGGTGGTCGACCGAGCCGGCAGGCTGCGCGGCGTGCTCGGGGCGCGCGACTTCGTCCTGGCGCCGACGACGGCCGGATTTGGGATGCTCGAACAGATTCGCCGCGCCCGCAACCGCACCGAGCTCGTCGAGCGGGCGAGCCGGGCACCGTCGGTGCTCGGTGACATCCTCGACCGCGGCTTGGCCGTCGACCGGGTCATCCGGGTCTACTCCGCGATCGTCGACGCAATCGTCCGCCGGTCGATCACGCTGGTGTTCCGCGACCACCCCGAGCTCTCCCTCGACCAGTTCACCTGGCTCTTCCTGGGGAGCCATGGACGACGCGAGGCAATGCCCGGGTCGGATCTCGACGTCGCCATCGCCTTCGACGACGACGTGTCCCCGGAGGGGATGGTGCTGTTCCGCCGCGCGTTCGACGACGTCAACGAACTGCTCACCGCCGCCGGGCTGGGCGTCGACGTCAACGGCGCCAACGCCTCCAACCCGGCCTTCTCCCGGACCAACGGCCAGTGGCGAGCTGCCGCGACGCGCTGGCTGACCGCACCCGGCGAGCATTCGCGGGCAGCGATGGCGGTCCATCGCACGGGCCTGGCCGTCATCGCGTCCCTCCTGGTGGACGCCCGGCCCATCCACGGCACACCCGGGCTTCCGGAAGTGGCACGGGTGTTCACCGACTTCCGGCAGCACCCAGCCGCCATGGATCTGCTGCTGTCGGAGTCGATTTCGCACCGGGCCAAGGAACGGGAGCGCACCCTGCGCGACGTGTTCACCGGCAAGGGGGACACCTTCGACGTCAAGGCCCATGGGCTGCTACCGGTGGTGAGCATCGCGCGGTGGGCCGCACTCGGGGTCGGTTCCACCGAATTGCAGACCGTGAAGCGACTCCGCGACGCGTCCGGTTCGGCCATCCTGCCCAGCGCGGAGGCCGGCCGCTTGATCGAGGTCTTCGAGATCCTGCAGCGAATGCGACTGCGCCATCACCTGAACCGGCTGCAGGAGGGCAAGACACCCAATGACGTGATCGACCGCGACGAACTGTCTCCGATCGAACGCAGCATGATCGGCCAGGCCGTCCGCGAGATCAACGGAATCGCCCGTCGGATGGACCGCACCGCCTTGCGGTCACCGACCCTCCCCCGGCCGATCCGCCGGAAGGCGACCTGAGCCCGATGCGGATCGCCGTCATCGGTGACGTCGGCGGACATGCCGCGCCACTGCGTCACGAGCTCGCCCGACTCGGCGCACGCCGCGACGGCTCGCTACCCGACGACCTGGTCGTCGTCCAGGTCGGCGATCTGATCCACCGTGGGCCCGACTCCGCGGAGGTCGTCGACGTCGTCGACCACTACCTGCGCACCCAGCCCGACCAGTGGATCCAACTGATCGGCAACCACGAGGCACACTATCTCCGGCCGCCGGTCTTCGCTTGGTCGGAAGCGTTGCCTGCCAACCACGTTCGGATCATCAACCGGTGGTGGCAGGACGGTTCCGCAACGGTCGCCGCCGCCGTGGAGGCGTCATACGAGTCCATCCTCATCACCCACGCCGGCATCACCGCCGAATTCTGGGCCAGCGTCCTCGGCGGTCCGTCCAACGCCGCGGAGGCGGCCCGCCGCATCAACGACCTCGCGAAGGCAGGCTCCGACACGGTGTTCCGGGCCGGCGTGATGCTGCACGGGACGACCGCCTCCGACGCCGGGCCGCTGTGGGCGGCCACCACGAGTGAGCTGCTGCCCGGCTGGGCGGACCGCCAAATGCCGTTCAGTCAGATCCACGGCCACGACGGCATCACGGCCTGGCGCGACGACCGCACCACCGTCCCCCCGGCCGGCGTCGAGGCTCTCGTCACCGTCGACGCGGCCGCCAAGCACGAATCCGTCTACCTCGCCGGCGGCCGACTCATCGGCGTCGACCCCGACCACCGCGATACGCCGACAAACCCTTGGCGTGCCTTCGAACTGACGGGCAGGGTGACGGCCCGCTGAGCGAGCCGCCGCTCCCGACCCCTAGACCTTGCGACCGAGCTCGTGGGTGAGAGCTTCGAGTTCGTCGCCGCCGGCCATCTCCTGGGTGAGGCGGTCCAGGGTGATGTCGTCGTAGGCACAATCCAGCTTCTGGCGACCACGGTTGAGCAACACGAAGTGATCGCCCACCATGTGCGCGTGGTGCGGGTTGTGCGTGATGAACACGACGCCGAAGCCCGCTTCCTTGGCCGCGGTGATGTACTTCAGCACCACCCCGGACTGCTTGACCCCCAGCGCCGCGGTGGGCTCGTCGAGGATCAGCACCCGGGCGCCGAAGAAGACCGCGCGCGCGATGGCGACGCACTGCCGTTGACCACCCGACAACGATCCGATGGGCGCGTCGACGTCGGGCAGTTCGATGCCCATCTTCGACAGCTCGGTCAGCGTGGTGGCCCGCATCGCGTTGGCGTCCAACGAGAACGGGAACGACTTCTTGCGGATCTCCTGACCGAGGAAGAAGTTGCGCCACACCGGCATCAGCGGGACCACGGCCAAGTTCTGGTACACCGTGGCGATGCCCTTGGACAGCGCGTCGGCGGGTGAGCTGAATCTGGTCGACTCGCCGTCGACGAGCAGGTCACCCTCAGTCTGCTGATGCAGACCCGAGATGATCTTGATGAGGGTGGACTTGCCCGCGCCGTTGTCGCCCAGGATCCCGGTCACCTCACCGGCGTGCACCCGCAGGCAGATGTCCTTCAGCGCGGTGATGTTGCCGTAGGTCTTGCCCACGTTCTTCAATTCGACCAACGGCGCCTTCCCACCGGACGGGGCGTCGTGGCTTGGCTTTTCGACTGTCGTGGTCATCGGATCACTTCTTCGCTGCGTAGTTGCGGAAGGCGTTGTTGGCGATCACCGCGAAGAGCAGCATGGCGCCGAGGAAGAACTTGAACCAGTCCGGGTCCCACCCGGCGTAGACGATGCCCTGGTTGGTCATGCCGAAGATGAACGCACCGATGGCCGCGCCGACCGCGGTGCCGTAACCGCCGGTGAGGAGGCAACCGCCGATCACCGCGGCGATGATGTAGAAGAACTCGTTGCCGATGCCCTGACCGGACTGCACGGTGTTGAAAGCGAACAGCAGATGCATGCCCACGAACCAGGCGCAAAACCCGACGAACATGAACAGCCCGATCTTGACCTTGGTGACCGGGACACCCACGGCCCGAGCGCTGTCCGCGTCGCCGCCGACAGCGAAGATCCAGTTGCCGATCTTGGTCTTGAACAGCACCCAGGTCGCCACCGCCGTGAAGACGAGCCACCAGACCACGGTGACGCGGATGCTGACCCCGAACACGTCGAACGACGACGCGAAGACCTTCTGCGCCGAGGCGAAGCCGGACATGTCACCGACGCTCTGCGTGGCCACCTGCCCGGCGACCAACTTGGTCACCGCGAGGTTGATGCCGGCCAACATGAAGAACGAGCTCAGCGTGATGAGGAAGCTGGGAATCTTGGTCTTCATCACCAGGAAGCCGTTGAGGAAGCCGACACCGAGTGCGAGCACCAGTGCTAGCGCCGCTCCCACCCAGAGGTTCAGGTGCAGGTTATAGGCCAGCATCGACGCCGCCAGCGAGCTGAACGTCACGGCCACACCGGCCGAGAGGTCGAACTCGCCGCCGATCATCAGGACCGCCACGCCGCACGCCATGATGCCGATCGTCGAACTGGCGTACAACACGGTCGCCAGGGAATTGGCCTCGCGAAACGGCGGCGCGACGACGAGGAAGAAGACGAAGATGCCGATGGCGCCGATGCCCGCACCCATCTCGGGGCGGATCAGCAACCGTTGCAGTCGATTTCGCTCCTTGACGCGCTCGTCGCGGACCACCTTGTGGTCGGCGACCTCGAGGTCTGCTTGCGTAGTCATGTGTCCTCCCGCTCCTAGCGAGTTCCGGCCTTGGCCAGGTCGGCGATGGCGTCGATGTTGCCCTGATCGATGAACGAGGGGCCGGTCAGCGTCGCCTGGCCGCCGCCGATGAGGTTCTTGTTGTTCTTGAACAGCCACAGCGAGTCGATGGCGAGGTAGCCCTGCAGGTAGGGCTGCTGGTCGACGGCCCACTGGACCTTGCCGCCCTTGATGGCGTCGACCAGGGCGGCGTTGGTGTCGAACGTGACGACCTTCGCCTGACTGCCCGCGTTGCCCAGGGACTGGACCGCAGTGAGCGCGATCGGCGCGCCGAGGGCCACGATGTGGTCGACGGAGGGATCCTGCTGCAGCTTCGCCGTAATGGTCGCCTCGACCGACGGCATGTCCTTGCTGTTGACGTTGAGGATCTCACTCTGCCCCTTGAAGCCTTCCTTGACTCCGGCGCAACGAGATTCGAGGGCCACCTGACCCTGCTCCTGGATGACGCAGACGATCTTCTTGGCGCCGTCGGCGTTGAGCTTCTCCCCGGCGGCGATGCCTGCCAGCCGCTCGTCCTGGCCGAAGTACTCCTGAACGCCCATCGACTTGAAGTTGTCGAAGCCGGAGTTGAACGCCACGACCGGGATGCCCTTGGCCTGCGCCGCCTTCACCGCGGGCGCCATCGCGTCGGGCTTGGCGAGCGTGACGGCGATGCCGTCGACGCCGCTGTCGATGGCGCTCTGAACCAGGTTGGCCTGGTTGGGCGCCTCGGGGTCGTTGGAGTACCGGAGTTCGATGTTGTCCTTCTTCGCGGCGGCTTCGGCGCCCTTGCGAATCAGGTCCCAGAACGAGTCGCCGGGCACTTCGTGGGTGATCATCGCAACCGTCATCCGAGGGGTGTCGACGCTGCCGCCGCCTCCCGAGCCGTCACCGGACCCGGCGGGCTTGCCACCGGTGCTCGAACACGACACGAGCCCTAGGGCGATTACCCCTGCACCGGCGGCGGCTGCAAGCCGAATGAACTTCATCGTCTCTCCTGTCTGCGGGTGCCGTGGGACACGGCCTTGAGACGATGTAATACGGGTCACACCGGAAAGTCAACACTTTGTTCGGACATTAGGACTGCAGGTCATAGTCACCGGGGTACGGCGAAGTTAGCCAGCCGCTGCCGAGGCTGGCTAGAGGACGCGCGACTACCGGTCGACGAGCGTGGTCTCGAAGTAATACCGCGAGGCCCGATAGCAATGGTCGCCGTACTCGACGGCTTTGCCGGAGTCGTCGAAGGCAGTCCGGCTCATCGACAGAAGTGGGGCGCCGACCTTTTCGGACAGCAGCCTGGCCTCGGCGCGCGTCGCGGGCCGGGCGCCGATGCGCTGCCGGGCCAATCGGATGTGCACACCCCGGGCACGCAACGCCTGATACAGCCCACTGCGTTCGAGTTCGTCGGCCTCGGGCGCCAATTCGACCGGAAGGTAGTTGACCATGACCGCGAGCGGCTCACCGTTGGCGCGGCGCAGCCGCTGGATCGTCACGATCTCGTGGCCGCTGGTGAGGTTCAGTTGGGTGGCGACCTCGTCGTCGGCCTGGCCGATCTGGTAGTCCAGCAGCTCGGTGGTCGGTTCCTGCCCGGCCCTGGCGAGGTCGTCGAACAGGCTGGTGAGCTCGACGCGACGGTGCACCGGACTCTGGACCACCTGGGTGCCGACACCCCGCTTGCGCACCAGCAGACCCTTGTCGACGATCTCCTGGATGGCCCGACGCGTCGTCGGCCGCGACAGCGTGAGGCGCTTGGCGAGGTCCAGCTCGTTTTCGAAACGGTCCCCGGGGGCCAGGTGGCCGTCGCGGATGGCCGCCTCGATCGCCTGCGCCAGTTGGTAGTACAGCGGCACAGGGCTCGAACGGTCGAGCTCTACGTCGAGTGGCACGTCGACTCCGATCTCAGGTGACCAGGCAAGATTGGGCCTCAGGGTAGCACCGGCATGACCGCAAGTCAGAATGTCAGGACAAACTCTTGACAGAGTCGAGTGACGGGGGGCACAGTCGGGGGGAGCCTCAACCCCAACCGACCCGGGAGCCGACTTGTCCACCACAGAGCCGTTCGACGTGCTGGCCATCGGCCGCAGCGGCGTCGACATCTACCCACTGCAGATCGGCGTCGGCCTCGAGGAGGTCGAGTCGTTCGGCAAGTTCCTCGGCGGCAGCGCCGCCAACGTGACGGTCGCCGCCGCCCGACTCGGCAACCGCGCGGCGTTGATCTCGGGCGTCGGCGACGATCCCTTCGGCCGGTTCGTGCGCAACGAACTGGGCCGGCTCGGGGTCGACAACCGTTACGTCGCCACCCACGACGCCTTTCCGACCCCGGTGACCTTCTGCGAGATCTTTCCGCCGGACGACTTTCCGCTGTACTTCTACCGCAAGCCCAGCGCTCCCGATCTTCAAGTCACCCCCGGCGAGATCGACGCCGAGGCCGTCCGATCCGCGCGGCTGTACTGGTCGACGGTGACGGGATTGTCCGAAGAGCCGAGCCGCAGCGCGCACTTCACGGCATGGGAACACCGCAACCGGGCACCCTTGACGGTCCTGGACCTCGACTACCGACCGATGTTCTGGGAGAACGCCGCTGCCGCCACCGAACAGGTGCAGCGCGCACTACAACACGTCACCGTCGCCGTCGGCAACCGCGAGGAGTGTGAAGTCGCCGTCGGAGAGACCAACCCCCACAAGGCGGCCGACGCACTCCTGGACCTCGGCGTCGAGCTCGCGATCGTCAAGCAGGGACCCCGGGGCGTGCTCGGCAAGACCAGGCACTCGTCGGTGACGGTGCCGCCCAACGACGTCGACGTCGTCAACGGCCTCGGCGCCGGGGACAGCTTCGGCGGCAGCCTGATTCACGGTCTGCTACACGACTGGTCGTTGGAGAAGACGCTGCGCTACGCCAATGCCGCCGGGGCGATCGTGGCGTCGCGGCTCGAGTGCTCGACCGCGATGCCCACCGCTGCCGAGGTCGCCGAATTGGCCGAACGGACCGCCGAGGAGGCCGTCAATGTCTAGCACCCGCACGGCGCTCTGCTCGGACTACGCCGCCGTCACCGATCTGCGCGCCGCCGATCCCGGCGCCGTCGCCCGCGCGTGGGACACCCGGACCACTCGGCCGACCATCCGGGGCGACGGCCGGTTGATGATCGTCGCCGCCGACCACCCCGCCCGTGGCGCACTGGCCGTCGGCAACCGCCCGACCGCGATGAACAGCCGTACCGATCTGCTCGACCGGTTGCGGGCCGCCCTCGCCGAGCCCGGCGTCGACGGAGTCCTGGCGACGTCGGACATCCTCGACGACCTGCTGCTCCTCGGCGCGCTCGAGGACAAGGTGGTGTTCTCGTCATTCAACCGGGGTGGCCTGGCTGGCGCGGCGTTCGAATTCGACGACCGGATGACCGGTGCCACCGCCGAGTCGACGGCGGCCGCGAAGATGAACGGCGGAAAGATGTTGTGCCGCATCGCCCTCGACGATCCCGGCACGGTCGCGACCATGACGGCGTGCGCTCAGGCCGTCGACGAGCTCGCCGCGCGTGGGCTCATCGCCATGCTCGAGCCGTTCATGTCCAGCCGCGTCGGCGGCAAGGTCCACAACGACTTGAGTCCCGACGCCGTCATCAAGTCCGTCCACATCGGTCAAGGCCTCGGCTCGACGTCGGCCTACACATGGATGAAGCTGCCCGTGGTCCCCGAGATGGACCGCGTCATGGAGTCGACCACGATGCCGACGCTGCTGCTCGGTGGTGACCCCGCCGATCCGGACGAGGCCTTCGCCTCGTGGGAGAAGGCCCTCGGCCTGCCGTCGGTGCGCGGTCTCATCGTCGGGCGCACGCTCCTCTACCCCGCCGACGACGACGTCAGCTCCGCCGTGGCGACCGCCGTCTCGATGGTGAGGTGAGCATGCACAGCGAGCTCTACATCCCGGCCCGCAGCGCCGAGCTGCCGTTCACCGTCGACGTCACCCCGGAATCGGCGGGTTGGACCGAATCCTCCCTACAGGTCCTCGAACTCGACGACTCGCAGACGGCCGAATTGCACACGGGGCACACCGAGGTGATGATCCTGCCGCTGGCCGGCGGCGGGACGGTCGAATGCGACGGCTCCACCTTCGAATTGGCACCGCGCGCTTCGGTGTTCGACGGCCCGTCGGACATGGTGTACCTCGGCGTCGAGCAGACCTACGTGCTCTCCGGGGAGGGCCGGTTCGCGATTTGCGGTGCCCGGGCCAAGAACTCCTTCCCCAACCGGCGCGTCGCGGCCGCCGACGTCTCGGTCGAACTGCGGGGCGCCGGCAACTGCAGCAGGCAGGTGCACAACTTCGGCACCGCGGGCGTGTTCGAGGCCGACTCCCTGATTGCCTGCGAGGTCATCACCCCCGGCGGCAACTGGTCGAGCTACCCCGCCCACAAGCACGACGAGAACACCGCCACCGAAAGCGAACTCGAGGAGATCTACTACTTCGAGATCGCGCCCGGTCCCGACGGCTCAAGGGGTTTCGGCTACCACCGCGTCTACGGCACGCCCGACCGGCCCATCGAGGTGCTCGAGGAAGTCCGCACCGGCGACGTCGTGCTGGTGCCGCACGGCTACCACGGCCCGTCGGTGGCCGCCCCCGGCTACCACATGTACTACCTGAACGTGATGGCCGGACCGGGTGCCGAACGCGCCTGGAAGATCGTCGACGACCCGGAGCACGCGTGGCTCCGCGGCACCTGGGACGACCAGGCGATAGACCCGCGCCTTCCCCTACACCAGACAGGAGCATGACCGTGGTCTCCACCGCACCCAAGCGGGCCGAGAAGATCGCCGACGCCGAACCGACCGTGCGACTCACCGTCGCGCAGGCCACCATTCGGTTCCTCGGCAACCAGTTCGTCGAGCACGACGGCAAACGCACCAAGTTCTTCGCGGGCGCGTTCGGCATCTTCGGGCACGGCAACGTCGCCGGCCTGGGTCAGGCCCTGCTGCAGGACGAGCTCACCGCCGTCGAGACCGGCACCGAACCCCACCTGCGCTACGTGCTGGCGCGCAACGAGCAGGCCATGGTGCACAGCGCCGTCGCCTACGCGCGGCAGAAGGACCGGCTGCAGACCTGGGCCGTCACCGCCAGCGTCGGCCCCGGTTCGACCAACATGCTGACCGGTGCGGCGCTGGCCACGATCAACCGGCTGCCCGTGCTGCTGTTGCCCGCCGACACCTTCGCCACCAGGGCCAGTTCGCCGGTGCTGCAGGAACTCGAGCTGCCGTCCTCGGGCGACGTCACCGTCAACGACGCGTTCAAGCCGCTGTCGCGCTACTTCGACCGGGTGTGGCGGCCCGAGCAACTGCCCGCCGCCCTGCTCGGCGCGATGCGGGTGCTCACCGACCCCGTCGAGACGGGCGCCGCCACGGTCGCCATCCCCCAGGACGTACAGGCCGAAGCTCATGACTGGCCGGAATCCCTGTTCGCCGAACGTACCTGGCACGTCGCGCGCCCGATGCCCGAGCGCTCCGTCATCGCCCGCGCGGCCGACGTGATCCGCGCGGCGCGCAAGCCGCTCATCGTCGCCGGAGGTGGCGTCATCTACTCCGACGCCACCGACGCCCTGGCAGCGTTCTGCGAACAGACCGGCATCCCCGTCGGCCAGAGCCAGGCCGGCAAGGGGTCACTCCCCTACGACCACCCGCAGTCGGTCGGCGCCATCGGCTCCACCGGGACCACCGCCGCCAACGCGCTGGCCACCGAGGCCGACGTCGTCATCGGAATCGGCACGCGCTACAGCGATTTCACCAGCGCGTCGCGGACGGCGTTCAACAACCCCGACGTCAAGTTCGTCAACGTCAACGTCGCGTCCATCGACTCGGTGAAGCAGGGCGGGGTCAGCGTCGTCTCCGACGCCCGAGAGGCGATCGAGGCACTCGGCGTCGCCCTTGGTGACTACTCGGCCGACGACGACTATCGCAGCCGGACGGCGGTTCTCGCCAAGGAGTGGGAGGACACCGTCTCGGCGGTGTACAAGCTCGACGACGACGTGGCGCTCAACCAGAACCAGGTGATCGGTCTGGTCAACACCCTGTCCGATCCGCGTGACGTCGTGGTCTGCGCTGCCGGGTCGATGCCTGGCGACCTGCACAAGCTGTGGCGCACCCGTGATCGCAAGGGCTACCACGTCGAATACGGCTACTCCTGCATGGGTTACGAGATCGCCGGCGGCATCGGAGCGAAGATGGCCGAGCCGGACCGCGACGTGTTCGTCATGGTCGGCGACGGCTCCTATCTGATGATGGCCACCGAACTGGTCACCGCGGTCCAGGAGAACGTCAAGGTCATCGTCGTACTGGTGCAGAACCACGGCTTCGCCTCCATCGGCGGGCTCTCCGAGGCGCTGGGCTCCCAGCGATTCGGGACGTCCTACCGCTACCGCTCCGATGACGGCCGCCTCGACGGCGATCGGCTGCCGGTGGACTTGGCGGCCAACGCCGCCAGCCTCGGCGCCGACGTGATCCGGGTGGTCACCGCGGCGGAGTTCACCGACGCGGTCAAGGTCGCAAAGGCCAGCGACCGGACCACGGTCATCCACGTCGAGACCGACCCGCTGATCTTCGCCCCGGACAGCGAATCCTGGTGGGACGTGCCGGTATCGGAGACGTCCACCCTCGAGTCGACCCAAACCGCCTACCAGACCTACGCCGACTGGAAGAAGATTCAGCGGCCTCATCTCCGACCCTCCGACCGTCCTGAGGCATCGTCATGAAGATCGCACTCGACCCCACCCCCTTCCACCACGACTACGAGCTGCTCGAATTTCCGAGGGTAGCGGCGGAATTGGGCTTCGAATACCTGCAGCTCACCCCGCATCGAGACTTCATCCCGTTCTTCAACCATCCCCGGGCCGACGACGACCTGGTGACCAAGTTCCGCAAGGCCTGCGAGCACGCCAACGTGGGCATCGCGTCGGTGCTACCGGTGCTGCGCTGGTCGGGTCCGGACGAGGACGCGCGCGAAGCGGCCGTGCGCAATTGGAAGCGCGTCATCCAGATCACCGTCGACCTCGGCGTCGACGTGATCAACACCGAGTTCTCCGGCCGGCCGGAGCGCGCCGAGGAATCCGAGCGGGCGTTCTTCCGGTCCATGGAGGAACTGATGCCGATCTTCGAGCGCGAGGGCATCGACGTCCGCATCGACCCGCACCCCGACGACTTCGTCGAGGACGGCTTCGAGGCGGTGCGCATCATCCGGGGCGTCAACTCCCCCAACCTCGGCATGGTGTTCGTGGCGTGCCACGCTTTTCACATGGGCGGCAACATGATCGAGATCATGCGTGCGGCCGGCGACAAACTGCGACTGGTGCACGTCGCCGACACCATGGACCACCACCGCAGTCACGGCCTGCGGTACATCACCAACCCGCCGGGCAACGCCGCCCGGGTGCACCAGCACCTCAAGATCGGCGACGGTGACGTCGACTGGGACGAGTTCTTCTCCGGGCTCGCCGAGATCGGGTTCTACGACCGACCCGACACCGTGATGGTGTCGTCGGTGTTCGCCGAGGACGAGAACGCCCACGAGGTGTCGCGTTACCAGCTCGCCACCATGACCGACTACGTCTCCAAGTACACGAAGTGAGAACTGACATGACCACCACCATCGGCCACTGGGTGAACAACGAAGCGTTCGCCGGCACCAGCTCCGACACCGCGCCCGTCACCAATCCCGCGACCGGAGAGGTCACCGGCGAGGTCGCCCTCGGCAGCGTCGACGACGCCCGGGCGGTGATCGACGCCGCCGCGGCGGCCTTCCCCGCCTGGCGCGACACCTCGCTGGCCAAGCGCACGCAGATCCTCTTCGCCTTCCGAGAGCTGCTCAACGCCCGCAAGGGCGAGCTGGCCGAGATCATCACCAGCGAGCACGGCAAGGTCGTCTCCGACGCGCTCGGCGAGGTCAGCCGCGGCCAGGAGGTCGTCGAATTCGCCTGCGGCATTCCGCATCTGCTCAAGGGCGGCTTCACCGAGAACGCCTCGACCAACGTCGACGTCTACTCGATCCGCCAGCCCCTCGGCCCGGTGGCCGTCATCTCCCCCTTCAACTTCCCGGCCATGGTCCCCATGTGGTTCTTCCCCATCGCGATCGCCACCGGCAACACCGTGGTGCTCAAGCCGTCCGAGAAGGACCCGTCCGCCTCGCTGTGGCTGGCCGAACTGTGGAAGGAAGCCGGCCTGCCCGCCGGTGTCTTCAACGTGCTGCAGGGCGACAAGACCGTCGTCGACGAACTGCTGACCAACACGGCCGTCAAGTCCGTGAGCTTCGTCGGCTCCACTCCGATCGCGCAGTACGTCTACGCCACCGGCACCGCCGCGGGCAAGCGTGTCCAGGCCCTCGGCGGCGCGAAGAACCACGCGGTGATCCTGCCCGACGCCGACCTGGACCTGGCGGCGGACTCGATGGTCAACGCCGGCTTCGGTTCGGCCGGCGAGCGCTGCATGGCCATCTCGGCGTGCGTGGCCGTCGGACCCATCGCCGACGACCTCGTCGCCAAGATCGCCGAGCGCACCACGCCGCTGAAGATCGGCGACGGCACCAAGAACACCGACATGGGCCCGCTGGTCACCAAGGCCCATCGCGACAAGGTGGCCTCCTACGTCGACGCCGGTGAGTCGGCAGGCGCCAAGATCGTCGTCGACGGCCGCAACGTCTCCGCCGACGGTGGCGCCGAGGGGTTCTGGCTCGGCCCGACCCTCATCGACCACGTCACCCCCGAGATGAGCGTCTACACCGACGAGATCTTCGGCCCCGTGCTCTCGGTCGTCCGCGTCGAAACCTACGACGAGGCACTGGAACTGATCAACGCCAATCCGTATGGCAACGGCACCGCCATCTTCACCAACGACGGCGGTGCGGCCCGACGCTTCCAGAACGAAGTCGAGGTCGGGATGATCGGCGTCAACGTGCCCATCCCGGTTCCCATGGCGTACTTCAGCTTCGGTGGGTGGAAGGCCTCGCTGTTCGGAGACAGCCACGCCCACGGCACCGAGGGCGTGCACTTCTTCACCCGCGGCAAGGTCGTCACCAGTCGCTGGCTGGACCCGAGCCACGGCGGCATCGAACTCGGCTTCCCCCAGAACGCCTGACCCACTCGACGCACCGCTGGGAGGATTGAGTGACCACACCAGCCCTGGTGGCGACGGCGTGGACGAGTGCAGGCAACGTCTCGCCGATGCACTCTCCCGCCGTCAGCCCGGTGCCCGTTGCCGAGCGGGTTCGGGCCGTCGCCGACGCGGGGTTCGTCGGAATCGGGCTCATCGCCGACGACCTCGTCGCCGTCCGCGACGCCATCGGCTTCGACGCGCTCAAGGGCCTGATCGCCGACGCCGGCCTCACCCACGTCGAGATCGAGTTGCTCGAACGCTGGTGGATCCCGCGCGGCTCGGCGGGACACACCTACGACGTCCGCGACCTCTTGTTCGAGGCGGCCGACGTACTGCGCCCCGCGATGATCAAGATCGGGTCGGAGAACGGACCGCCGGCGGCGGATCCGCTCGCCCTGGCCGCGCCGCTGCGGGATCTCGCCGAGCAGGCGGAGGCGCACGGCACTCGCGTCGCCATCGAGACGATGCCGTTCTCGGCCATCGCCACGGTGCCCATGGGTGCCGAGATCGTCTCGGCGGCAGGACATCCCGCGGCCGGGTTACTCGTCGACGCGTGGCACGTCTTCAGGGCGGGCACGTCGCTCGCCGACCTGCGCGCCACGCTTCGGCCCGAGATGATCTTCGGAGTCGAACTCGACGACGCGGCTGCCGAGGTGGTGGGCACGTTGTTCGCCGACACCGTCGAGAACCGCGTGCTGTGCGGCGACGGCACCTTCGACCTCGCCGGGCTGGTGGAGACACTGCGCGAGCTGGGGTTCGACGGACCGTGGGGCGTCGAGATCCTGTCGAGAACCTTTCGGGCGCTGCCGGTGGAGCACGCCCTGCGACTCGCGGCCCGATCGGCGCTGACCGTCCTGTGATGGGATGGTCCCCATGCCATTCGCCGAACTGCACCTGCACCTCGAGGGCACCCTCGAACCGGAGACGATCCTGCGCCTCGCCGAGCGCAACCGGATCGACGTGCCGTACGCCGACGTCGACGAGCTGTCGGCGCAGTACGACTTCGCGGACCTGCAGTCGTTCCTGAACCTGTACTACGCCAACATGGCCACGCTGCAGACCGCGGCCGACTTCGCCGAGATGACCGACGCGTACCTCGCCAGGGCGGCGCGCGGCGGCGTTCGGCACGCCGAGGTGTTCCTGGACCCGCAGGCCCACCTGAGCCGCGGCATCGCGCTGGAGGAGGTGATGGACGGCGTCTCGACGGCGCTGGCGTCCTCGCTGACCACGCATGGCGTGAGCAGCGGCCTCATCATCGCGATGCTGCGCGACCAGAGCGCCGAGTCGGCGATGGAGGTGCTGGAAGCCGTTGTCGCACTGGGCACTCCGATCGTCGGGATCGGGCTGGACTCCGCGGAGGTGGGCCATCCCCCGTCGAAGTTCGTCGACGTGTTCGCCCGGGCGAGGGCCGAGGGTCTGCACCTGGTGGCGCACGCCGGCGAGGAGGGACCGCCCAGCTACATCTGGGAGGCGCTGGATCTGCTCGGCGTCGAGCGCGTCGACCACGGCATCCGCTGCCTCGAGGACGACGCTCTCGTCGAGCGCCTGGTCACCGATCGGACGCCGCTGACGGTGTGCCCCCTGTCGAACGTGCGTCTACGCGTCGTCGACGACATCGGCGACCACCCGCTGTCGACGATGCTGAGGCGGGGCCTGAACGTCTCCGTGAACTCCGACGACCCCGCCTACTTCGGCGGCTATCTCGACGACAACGTCACCGCCGTGCGTGACGCACTCGGCCTCGACGAGGCGGCGCTGACGACGCTGGCGCGCAACTCCGTCACCGCCTCCTTCGCCGACGACGCCCGCAAGGCTGAACTGCTCGCCGAGATCGAGACCGGCTAACTCGTCAGCACTTCGCGCCCACCGCCGGCACGGTGAGGTCGACCAGGTACCTGGTGGCGGCCTCGTCCACGCAGGTGTTGCCTTCGAAGACCACCGTGTGTTGCGTGCCGTCGAAGGTCAGCAGCGAGCCGTGCAGTTCCTTGGCCAGGTTGACGCCCGCCTGGTACGGGGTGGCCGGATCGTTGGTGGTGGACACCACCAACACCGGCGGCAGCCCGGGCGCGGCCGCCGCGTGCGTCGTGCGCGTCGGCGGGACCGGCCAGAACGCGCAATCGTCGAGCGGCGCGTCACCCGTGAACGGACCAAAGGTCATGAACGGCGCCACATTTCGCACCTGCCGGTCCTGTTCGACCACCTTGGCGCGGTCGGTGACGGGTGGCCGGTCGACGCACGTGATCGCGATCTGCGCGTCGCTGCTGTTCGCGTAGTGCCCCTGCGGGTCGCGCTGGGAGTAGTCGTCGGCCAGCTCCAGCAGAGTGTCGCCGTGGCCCTGCGCGAGCTCGGTCAGGCCGTCCGTCAACTGCTTCCACATGCTCGGTGAGTACAGCGCCATCGTGGTGCCCGTGATCGCGTCGCTGTAACCCAGCCCGCGCGGATCGTGGGTCGGCGCCGGCTTCGCCACCAGCGGGTCGACGAGGTGGTGGTAGACGTCGACGGCCTTGGCGGGGTCGGTGCCGAGCGGGCACCGGGGGTTCTTGGCGCAGTCCGTGGCGTAGTCGTCGAACGCCTTCTGGAAACCGGCCGCCTGGCTGACGTCCGATTGGATCGGGTCGGCGTCGGGGTCGACGGCGCCGTCGAGGATCATCGCCCGCACCTTGTCGGGGTAGGCCTCCGCGTACGCCGAACCGATCAGGGTGCCATAGGAATAACCGAGGTAGGTCAACTTCTCGTCGCCAAGCGCGGCCCGCAACGCGTCGAGATCCTTGGCGACGCTGGTGGTTCCGACGTTGGCGAGGAACTCCTTGCCCATACGGTCGACGCAGCGCTGGACGAACCGCTTCTCGGAGTCCTCGATGCGGGCGACGCCCGCGGGACTGTAGTCGACCTGCGGATCGGCGCGTTCTGCGTCGGCCTCGGCGTCGGAGTTGCAGCGCACCGCCGGCGTCGACGAGCCGATGCCCCGTGGATCGAACCCGACCAGATCGAACCTCTGCCGAATCTCCTCGGGCAACCCCTCCACCATGCCTGCGGCCGCGTCGACCCCCGACTCGCCAGGGCCGCCCGGATTCACCACCAGCGACCCGATCTTCTGTCCGGTGGCGGGAAAGCGGATCAGCGCCAGGTCGGCGGTGCCGGCGTCGGGCTTGGCGTAATCGACCGGCACGGTGAGCTTTCCGCACTGCGCACCCTCCGGGAGTTGCGCGTCACCCCCGCCGGAGACGACGCGGCACGGCCCCCACTGCACGGTCTCGCCCGCACGTTCGGCGCTGGCCTCCGGCTTGCCGCCGACCGTTCCACCACAACCCGCCGTCACCGCTGCGACCGTGGCCGTCGCGGCCAAGACGACCAGTGTCCGGCCCACGCCACGACGGTGATTCCAGCTCATCGGCACCATGCTGCCAGGGCCACCTGGGAGAACGTCGCGACCGTCGCACACCGGCGCGTCAACCGCGCCGTCGGCGGGTATGTCGCCACTGCCAGAGCCAGAACGTCGAGTGCGATGTGGGGACGACATGAATCAGCAATGCGCAGGCAGCGGTCGGGAACTGCCGGGTGAGCCGCCCCCGGACACCTCGGTCGCCTGTCCCGAGTGCGGCCGCGAGGTGCGGATCGACGTGCAGGAAGCCGACCACGGCCAGCGCGTGGTGATCGAGGACCACCAGGAGGTGGTGGACGTCTCCGGTTGAGCCGCTGGTGCGGACCTCCCCGGTCACGCCGAGGACCGGGATGACACCCTGACACGGTGCCGACTGAACCCACCGCCGTCGTTCGATCCGCCACTGCGGCGGGTGCCGAACTGGCCACCCTGACCTTCGACCACGGCCCCCTGAACCTGTTCGACCAGGCCATGTTCGATTCGCTGACGGCCAACGTCGCCGAGCTCGTGGCCAACCCGCCCCGTGCCGTTCTGCTGCGCGCCGAGGGCAAGGTCAACTCGGCGGGGGTGGACGTCCACGTCTTCCAGGGGTTGACCGAGCAGCAGGGCGCCGACCTGTGGCGAAGGCTGTTCGCCCAGATCATCGCCCCCCTCGAGGCGTTGCCCTGCCCCGTCGTGTTCGCCGCTCACGGTCTGACGCTGACCGCGGCGTTCGAGATCGCGCTGGCGTGCGACGTCATCCTGGCCGGACCGCGCGCCAAGTTCGGACTCGTCGAGACCGTCGTCGGGCTGACGCCGTCCATGGGCGGGCCGCAGCGTCTGGCCGAGCGGGCCGGATCGGGGCGGGCCCGGGAGTTGGTCATGACCGGCGACGTGTACGACGCGGCCACGATGGCGGCGTGGGGCGTGGTGAACGCCGTGCACGACGACGTCGACGCCGCGGCCCGCGCGTTGACCGCCCGTCTGGCCGACGGCCCGACCAAGGCGCACGCGGCGACCAAGGAGATCATCGCGGCGTGGCGCTCGGGCGGTGTCGGCCACGCGGACGCCGTCACCCCAGAGGTGTCGGGTGCCCTGTTCGCGACCGAGGACCTGAAGGGCGCCGTCGCGAGCTTCCTCGAGAACGGGCCGGGCAAGGCGACCTACCGGGGTCGCTAACTCGTCGAGACCTTCTTCTTGCCGAACTGGCGCTCCAGCATGGCCGTGTCGCCGTACACCCGGACCTGGGTGGTCTTGCCGTCGCGGATCGTGTACACGTTGACGCCCTGACTCGTCTCGCCGCCGAGTGTGACGTCACCGAACGCGATCACGGTGTCGCCGTCGGCGACGTAGCGGCTCGGCGTCACCGTCGGCGACTTCTCGGCCATCCGCGCGAGCAGCTCACCGAGTTCGCCCTTGCCGTGGTAGGTCCCGCTGATCGTGCTCTCGCCGGGCTGGACCCACTCGATGTTGTCGTCGAACATGCTCATGAGCTGCTCGACGTCGCCGGCCGCGAAGGCTTCGTAGCCCCGCTTGATCAGCTCGACGTTCTCGTGTTCCTCGGACATCGTCGTCCTCCTCCGTGTTCGTCTGGACGCCTGTCAGACAAACACCGCCGCCGACGCGGCACATCATCCGAATGAATGAGATCCCGCGGAGACGACGAAACGGGGCACCCTCCGCGAAGGGGTGCCCCGTCTCGTCGGAGTCGATCAGAGGATGTAGAGCATCTCCTGGTAGGTCGGCAGCGGCCAAAGGTCGTCGGCCACAATGCCTTCCAAAGTGTCGGCGGCCGCCCGGACCGCGTCCATCAGCCCCAGCAGGCTCTGCGCGTGCGCAGCCTCCTCGGCGGCGGTGTCGCCACCGTGGGCGGCCATCGCCGTCTTGAGTGCCGCCAACGCACTCGTCAGCTCCGAGATCGGCGTGGAGACCATCTCCAGCAGCGTCGTGTCGGGCTCGATGCCCGCCGCCTTGAGGGTGGCCACGTTGGACGCCAACTCGGTCTGATAGCGAACGGCCGCAGGCAAGATCACCGTCGAGCCGAGCTCCAACGTCAGCTTCGCCTCGACGTTGACGGTCAGCACGTAGGTCTCGTAGCGGACCTCCTCGCGGCTGTGCAGCTCGCGCGCGTTGAAGACGCCGTACTTCTCGAAGACTTCGATCGCCTCCGGCTTCCCCAACTCCGGAATGGCGTCGAGCGTTGTCTTGAGGTTCGGCAGTCCACGCGCGGCGGCCTCGGTCTGCCAGTTGTCGGAGTAACCGTCGCCGTTGAAGACCACCGCGCCGTGCTCGGTGATGATCTCGGTGAGCAGCTTCTGCACGGCCATGTCGAAGTCCTCGCCGTCGCCGACGGCCTTCTCCAACCACGTCGCCATGTAGTCCAGCGAGTCGGCCATGATCGTGTTCAGGATGATCATCGGCACGTTGATGGTCTGACCCGAACCCGGCGCACGGAACTCGAACCTGTTGCCGGTGAAGGCAAACGGGCTGGTGCGGTTGCGGTCACCCGGATCGGTCGGCAGCACCGGCAGCGTGTCGACGCCGATGATCATGGTGCCCTTGCCCTTCGAGGACGTCGCCGCGCCCTTGGCGATCTGGTCGAAGACGTCGGCCAGCTGGTCGCCGAGGAAGATCGAGATGATCGCGGGCGGCGCCTCGTTCGCACCGAGCCGGTGGTCGTTGGTGGCCGAGGCCACCGAGACGCGCAGCAGACCGGCGAACTTGTGCACCGCACGGATGACCGCGGCACAGAAGACCAGGAACTGCGCATTCTCGTGGGGCGTGTCACCCGGCACCAGCAGGCTGCCGAACTGGGCGTTGCCGAGCGAGAAGTTGACGTGCTTGCCGGACCCGTTGACGCCGGCGAACGGCTTCTCGTGGAAGAGGCACTCCATGCCGTGCTTCTTGGCGATGGACTTGAACGTCGTCATCAGCAACTGCTGGTGGTCCGCGGCGATGTTGGCCCGCTCGAACATCGGCGCGATCTCGAATTGCCCTGGCGCGACCTCGTTGTGGCGGGTCTTGGCCGGGATGCCGAGTTTGAACAGCTCGCGCTCGGTGTCCATCATGAAGCCCAGCACCCGGTCGGGGATGGCGCCGAAGTAGTGGTCGTCGAACTCTTGGCCCTTGGGCGGCTTGGCGCCGAACAGGGTGCGGCCCGCGTTGATCAGGTCGGGCCGGGCGAGGAAGAAGTGGCGGTCGACGAGGAAGTACTCCTGCTCGGGACCGCAGAACGACACGATGTGGTCGAAGTCCTCGTGGCCGAACAACTTCAGGATGCGCTCGGCCTGGGCGCCCATTGCCTGCTGGCTGCGCAGCAGCGGCGTCTTGTAGTCCAGCGCCTCGCCGGTCATCGAGACGAAGACCGTCGGGATGCACAGGGTGTTGCCGTTGGCGTTCTCCAGGATGTACGCCGGGCTGGTGACGTCCCACCCGGTGTAGCCGCGCGCTTCGAAGGTGCTGCGCAGCCCGCCCGACGGGAAGCTCGACGCATCCGGCTCACCCTGGATGAGGGTCTTGCCGGCGAATTCGGCGAGCGTCTGCCCGTCGCCGACCGGCTCCAGGAAGCTGTCGTGCTTCTCGGCGGTCAGCCCGGTCATCGGGTAGAAGACGTGCGCGTAGTGGGTGGCGCCCTTGCTCAGCGCCCAGTCCTTCATGACCGAGGCCACGGAGTCGGCGATGGCCGGATCGAGCTTCGCACCCTTCTCGATGGTGGCCACCACGGACTTGTACGCCGACTTCGGCAGGCGCAACCGCATCTCGGCCAGGGTGAAGACGTTGGCTCCCCAGATCTCGCCGGGCGCCTCGGTGGGGTCGAAGCTGATCGCAGGAGGCACGTACGCCTCGACGTTGTTGATCGCCTGCAAACGGACCGCGTTTCCGCTCAATGGAGTTCCTCTTCCCCGCGCGCGTCCGCAACTGGTTCGCGGACTAGACCGGCCCACAGTAGGAACGCGTTGTTCCGGGACGGTTACGCCGGCGTCACCGACAGAAGGCGGAGTTAGCAAATTCCTAGCCGCCGACCGTGGGCCGTGTGGCGGTGCACAGACCGTGATTCGTCCACAGGGCCGACGCTCGGCAGCGGCGGACGGCCCGATTCCGTCGGACCATCTCGCGACCGTGCACGCATGTACGGCGAACCGTTCCTCGGCAGCGCGGCGATGGCCTCCGGTCGGCTGACGCGACATCGACTGCGCACGCGATACCGCCGGCTGTACCGCGACGTCTACGTCGCCGCCGACGTCGAACTCACGGCCGCGGCGAGAGCACGCGCGGCCTGGCTGTCCCTCGGCGACCGCATCACGCTCGCGGGAGTGTCGGCTGCAGCGCTGCATGGCACCACATGGCTCGACGCGAAGAGTTCCGCCGAGGTGGTCCGCTCGGACCGCAACCACCAGTCGGGGATCGTCGTGCACGACTACGCGCTGCGCGCCGACGAGACGACGCGCATCCGAGACATGTGGGTGACGACGCCCGCCCGTACGGCATTCGACATCGGCCGCACCCGTCCCGCCCGCCTCGCCATTCCCATGCTCGACGCGTTGCTCCGCGCGACGTCGACGACGCCGGCCGACGTCCTCGCCGTGGCCGCCGCCCACCCCGGCGCCCGTGGGGTGCGGCTGTTGACCTCTCATCTAGCCCTCGTCGACGGCGGCGCCGAGTCGCCGCAGGAAACCCGGCTGCGACTGCTGCTGGTGAACGCCGGGCTACCGCGGCCGGAGACTCAGATCGAGTTCCGGGATCGCCGAGGACGCGTCTGCGTCCGCGTGGACATGGGCTGGCGGGCGTGGAAGGTCGCGGTCGAGTACGACGGGGTGCAGCACTGGCTCGACGCACGGCAACGGTCGTGGGACATCGAGCGCATCGCCCTGCTCGAGGAGTCTGGTTGGACGGTGGTTCGCGTGAGCGCCGAGATGCTCGCGCGGCCTGACGTGGTCGTCCAGCGCGTGATCGCCAAGCTGCGGGCGGCCGGATGCCCGATCTGACCCGCCGACCGTGGGTCTGGTGGCGACTTTCTTACCGTTGGCCGCCAGGGGGCTCACACTCGGCGCAACGGGTACACGCCCGGCATGAGGATTCTTCTGGTGTCGGTGTTGACGGTCGCGACGCTCGCCGGCTGCGGAGGCTCCCCGCCCGCGCCGACGGTCGCGCCGTCCACGGCCGCCACCACGCCCACCACCACCGGACTGCTGCCGACCGGTGTCCCCACCGAGGGCACCCGCCCGCCCGCCGACGCGTTGCCACCACCTGCGGAGCCCGGTCAGGCGCCCGCCCCCATCGGCACACCGCCGGGTCGCGTCGTCCCCGTCGGCGACGCACCCGAGGGCGTCGTCGTCGACGCCGTCACCCGCACGGTCGCCGTCGCCAAGCGCAATCCCTACGAGCTGGTGCTGATGAACGCCGACACCGGCGCGATCACCAAGCGGGTGCCGCTGCCCGGCGCCGTGCGCCACCTGCAACTGGCCAAGCCCGGCGGCCCGGTCCTCGTACCCGTCGAGAGCGCCAACGCCCTCGTGCGGGTCGACCTGCCGGGCGGTGCCGCCGAGCCGCAGATCATCACCGGCACCGTCCCCCACGACGCGTCGGAGGCACCGAACGGCAGCGTGTTCGTCGCCAACGAGCACGGCGGGACGACGACCGTCATCCGCGGCGACGACATCGTGAAGGTGTTCACCGACAGCGTGCAGCCCGCGGGCATGGCGCCGGTCGGCAATCTGATGGGCATGCTCGACGTCCGCAAGAACGACCTCACCGTCTACGACGCCGACAAGCTGACCATCGTCGGCTCGACCCCGGCCGGGGCGGGCCCGACGCACCTGGTCGCCGACAAGCACGGTCGCTACATCGCCGCCGACACCCGCGGTGACGCGGTGCGCGTCTTCAGCACCGAGCCCAAGGAGGTGGCCAGCGTGCCGCAGGCCGGCGCGCCCTACGGCATCGCCTACGACCCGACTCGTGACCGGTTGTGGGTCGCGTCCTCGGCCACCAACGAGGTCGTCGGCTACGACATGGCGACCGACACGCCCCGCGAGGTCGCGCGCATCGCCACGGTGCAGAACCCCTACACCCTCGGGGTGGACGCCACCACCGGACGGTTGTTCGTCGCAGGCGTTTCCGGCGGCCTGGTGCAGATCGTCGAACCACCGGCCTAGATTGGGGAGATGGGTATTCGGCGGCGGATGACGGGTCGTGACGTCAGCCGCGACATCGCGGTGAAGTACGACGAACACTCGGTGGCCACCACCGGCGCGGAACACGAAGCGGCGGGCGTCAAGGCCGTGATGGTCTCGCTGCAGCGCGGTGTCACGTCGATGGGTCCGTTGCGCACGGCCGCCGCGTTGGTCCGGCTGAACCAGCGCAAGGGGTTCGACTGCCCGGGGTGCGCGTGGCCCGAGGAACACGGTGGCCGCAAGTTCGCCGAGTTCTGCGAGAACGGCGCCAAGGCCGTCGCCGAGGAGGCCACCAAGCGGGTCGTCACCCCCGACTTCTTCGCCCGGCATTCGATGGCCGACTTGGCGCAGCGTCCCGAGTACTGGTTGAGCCAGCAGGGCAGACTCACCCATCCGGTGATCCTGCGTGAGGGCGACGACCAATACCGGCCGATCAGCTGGGATCACGCGTATCACGTGATCGCCCAGCACCTCAACGCTCTCGCCAGCCCCGACGAGGCCGTCTTCTACACGTCGGGGCGCACCAGCAACGAGGCCGCGTTCCTCTACCAACTGCTGGTCCGCAGCTTCGGCACCAACAACCTGCCGGACTGCTCCAACATGTGCCACGAGTCCTCGGGGACGTCGCTGACCGATTCGATCGGCATCGGCAAGGGCTCGGTCACCGTCGAGGACCTCGAGAAGGCCGACGTCATCCTCATCGCGGGTCAGAATCCCGGCACCAACCATCCGCGCATGCTCTCGGTCTTGGAGAAGGCCAAGGAGAACGGCGCGAAGATCATCGCGATCAACCCGCTGCCCGAGGCCGGGCTGATGCGCTTCAAGGACCCGCAGAAGGTGCACGGGGTCGTCGGCCACGGCATCGGCATTGCCGACGAGTTCGTCCAGATCCGCCTCGGCGGCGACATGGCGTTGTTCGCCGGGCTGGGCCGGCTGCTGCTGGAGGCCGACGACGACGAGCCGGGCACCGTGGTCGACCGCGAGTTCATCGCCGAACACTGCGCCAACTTCGAGGCCTACGAGGCGCAGACCCGCGCCGTCGACCTCGACGAGGTTCTCCAGGCGACGGGCGTCGACCGCAGTCAGCTCGAACGCGTGGCGCAGATGTTGATCGACTCCGACCGCACCGTCGCCTGTTGGGCGATGGGGTTGACGCAGCACCGCCACGCCGTGTCGATGATCTCCGAACTCACCAACCTGCTGCTGCTGCGCGGCATGATCGGCAAGCCGGGCGCGGGTGTGTGCCCGGTGCGCGGGCACTCCAACGTTCAGGGCGACCGCACCATGGGCATTTGGGAGCAGATGCCCGAGACCTTCCTGGCCGCACTGGATTCCAAATTCGGCATCGTCAGCCCGCGCAAGCACGGCATGGACACCGTCGACGCGATCCGCGCCATGCGAGACGGCAAGGCGTCGGTCTTCATGGGCATGGGCGGCAACTTCGCGATGGCGACCCCGGACACCGAGGTCACCGAGGCGGCCCTGCGTCGTTGCGCGCTGACGGTGCAGGTGTCGACGAAGCTCAACCGCAGCCACCTGACCACCGGGCGCACGGCGCTGATCCTCCCGTCGCTGGGCCGCACCGACAAGGACCTGCAGTCAGGTGTCAAACAGCAAGTGTCCGTGGAGGATTCGATGTCCATGGTGCACCTGTCCCGCGGCAGCCTACAGCCACCAGGCGAACACGTCCGCAGTGAGGTCGCCATCGTCAGCGAACTGGCGCGCGCCGTGCTCGGCGCCGACCACCCGGTGCCGTGGGAATCGTTGCGGGCCGATTACGACCGGGTACGCGACGGCATCGCCGCGGTGGTGCCCGGCTGCGCCGACTACAACCGCAGGGTCCGTCAACCCGACGGCTTCCAACTCCCGCATCCGCCGCGCGACTCGCGCGAATTCCCCACCACGACGGGCAAGGCCAACTTCGCGGTCAACCCCCTGGAGTGGATACCGGTCCCGGAGGGTCGACTGATCCTGCAGACCCTGCGCAGCCACGACCAGTACAACACCACCATCTACGGGCTCGACGACCGCTACCGCGGCGTGAAGGGTGGCCGCCGGGTGGTCTTCGTCAACCCGGCCGACATCGCCTCGCTCGGCTTCACCGACGGCGAACGCGTGGACCTGGTGTCCGAATTCACCACCGCCGCAGGCGACGTCGAGGAGCGCCGGGCCGAGGACTTCCTGATCGTCGGCTACTCGACGCCGGTCGGCAATGCGGCGGCCTACTACCCCGAGACCAACGCGCTGGTCGCGTTGGACCACGTGGCGGCCCGCTCCAACACCCCGGTCTCCAAGGCCGTGCAGATTCGACTGGAGGCGCGAGCACATGGGTAGGGTCACGGTCCGCCGTCGGGCGAGCCATCTCACCGCCGACGACGTCACCGCCAGGCCCGAGACGCTCGCCGTCGAGGAACCCATGGAGATCCGCGTCAACGGGATCGCGATCACCGTGACGATGCGCACGCCGGGATCCGATGTCGAACTGGCGCAAGGCTTTCTGCTCACCGAAGGCGTGATCGGCGAGCGCGCCGACATCCTTGCCGTGCAGTACTGCCGCGGCGCCGGCGAGGACGGCATGAACACCTACAACGTGCTCGACGTGACGCTGGGGGCCGGCGTGCCGGCGCCGAGTCTCGACGTGACCAGGAACTTCTACACCACGTCGTCGTGCGGGGTGTGCGGCAAGGGCTCCATCGACGCCATCCGGCTCATCAGCCGGCACTCCCCCGGGGACGATCCCACCGTCGTCGCGTCGGAGACGTTGTCCGCCATGCCCACTGCGCTCCGCAGCGCGCAGCGCATCTTCGCCACCACCGGCGGTCTGCACGGGGCGGCACTGTTCGACGCCGACGGCACCATGCTCGTCGTCCGCGAGGACGTCGGCCGGCACAACGCCGTCGACAAGGTCATCGGGTGGGCCGTCGAGAACGGCCGAATCCCGTTGACGGGAACCGTCTTGCTGGTCAGCGGGCGCGCGTCGTTCGAGCTAACCCAAAAGGCAGTGATGGCAGGCATTCCCGTGCTCGCCGCGGTCTCGGCGCCGTCCTCGCTCGCCGTCGACCTGGCCGCCCAGGCCGGCCTGACCCTGGTCGCGTTCCTGCGCGGCGACTCGATGAACGTCTACACCCGCCAGGATCGCGTCAAGCACTAGCCCGTCGTCGATCTCCAACCGATCTCCAGCCAACCTTCAAGTTCCAGCGGCCCTCGTCGCGGAACATCGACCACGTCGATGTACGCACCACACCTCACGAGGGAGCTCCACCATGGCAGAGATCCTGATCGCCGCCTGCCCACTGACCGGACACGTGTCGCCGCTGCTCAACGTGGCCCGCGGACTGGTGCGGCGGGGACACAGCGTCACCGTGCTCACCTCGGGACGGTTCGCCAGGCAGGTGCGCGCGACGGGGGCGACGGCGCGTGCGCTTCCCTTCGGCGCCGACCACGACGGCCCGCTCGACGACCTGCCCGGACGCGCCGCGACCTCCGGCGTGGCCCGGATCAACTTCGACGTCGAGCACGTCTTCGTTCGGCCCATGCCGCTCCAGGCCGCGGCGCTGGACGAACTGATGGCCGCCACCCGGTTCGACGTGATCCTGGCCGACGCCTTCTTCCTCGGCGTCCTGCCGATGCTGCTGGGCGACCCCGCCGCCCGACCGCCGGTGCTGAGCTACACCACGACGCCGCTGTTCCTCTCCAGCCGGGACACCGCACCGGGCGGCACCGGCATTCCACCGCACATCGGGGCGACCGGACGGCTGCGCAACCGCGCGCTCAACGCGCTGGCGCACCGGCACCTGCTGCGCCCGTCGCAGCGCGCGGCCGACACCATGCTCAAGGCGCTCGGACATCCGAAACTGCCTGTCTTCGTGCTCGATTCGGCCGTCCTCGCCGACCGAATGATCGTCCCGACGATTCCCGAGTTCGAGTATCACCGCAGTGACCTGCCCGAACACGTCCGCTTCGTCGGCGCGGTCAACCCGCTACCCGCCGACGGCTTCGTCGCACCGCCCTGGTGGCGGGAGTTGTCCGCCGAGCGCCCGGTCGTCCACGTCACCCAGGGCACCGTCGACAACACCGATCTGAGCAGGCTCATCGAGCCCACCATCGAGGCGCTCGCCGACGAGGACGTCACGGTCGTGGTGACCACCGGCGGGCGGCCGGTGGACGAGCTCCGCCATCCCCTGCCGCCGAACACGTTCGCCGCGGAGTTCATCCCACACGACATCCTGCTGCCCTCGGTCGACGTCATGGTCACCAACGGCGGGTACGGAGCCGTGCAGCGCGCGCTGACGGCCGGTGTGCCCCTGGTCGTCGCCGGCAACACCGAGGACAAGCCGGAGGTCGCGGCGCGCGTGGAGTGGTTCGGCGTCGGCGTGAACCTGCGGACCGGGGTGCCCAGCCCCGCCATGGTCAAGCACGCGGTACGCCAGATCGTCGGCGACTACGGGTACCGCAACGCGGCGCGAAACCTCCAGTGCGCTCACGCCCGTCGTGACGGTGTCGCGTCGATCGCCGAACTGGTCGACGAGGTCGTCGCCGAGCGTCGTCTCGCGGCCTCTGCGCACCCGTCGCATCTGTGATCCCCTGAGCACATGACCAGAGACGAGATCACCCAACAGATCATCGCGGCGCGCCTCGCCAAGGGCCTGACGTGGCAGCAACTCGCCGACGCGGTCGACCGCCCGGTCGTGTGGACCACGGCGGCGCTGCTCGGCCAGCACCCCATCCCGCCCGACGTCGGCGCCGTCCTGGCCGCGCTCCTCGACCTCGACGACGCGGCGGTCACCGTGCTGGCGGCCGTCCCGATGCGCGGCGGCTTCGAGGCCGTGGTGCCCACCGACCCGACCGTCTACCGGTTCTACGAGGCCCTGTCGGTGTACGGCGGCGCGATCAAGGAACTCATCCACGAGCAGTTCGGCGACGGCATCATGAGCGCCATCAACTTCAGCGTGAACGTCGAGAAGAAGCCTCATCCCGGCGGGGACCGCGTGGTGGTGACGCTGGACGGCAAGTTCCTGGCCTACGAGTGGAACCAAGCCGGCGACTAGCCCCCAGACAGCAGTCAGGGTCGTGAATCACATGGACTCACGACCCTGGTTGCTGTCTGAAGGTTAGGCGCTCTTCTCGCGCCGCTCCGCGCGAGGCGGCTTGCGCGGCACGATGGTCGGCAGGACGTTGTCCTCGACGGTCTCCTTGGTCACGACGACCTTGGCGACGTCGTCACGGCTGGGGATGTCGTACATCACCGGCAGCAGGACTTCCTCCATGATCGCGCGCAGACCGCGGGCACCGGTGCCGCGATGGATCGCCTGATCGGCGATCGCGTCGAGGGCGTCCGGGGTGAACTCCAGCTCCACGCCGTCCATCTCGAACAGCCGGCTGTACTGCTTGACCAGAGCGTTCTTCGGCTCCGAGAGGATGGTGACCAGAGATTCCTTGTCCAGGTTGGTCACCGATGCCACGACCGGCAACCGGCCGATGAACTCCGGGATCAGACCGAACTTGATGAGGTCTTCGGGCATGACCTCGGCGAAGTGGTCCTGCGTGTCGATCTCGGCCTTGCTGCGCACCTCGGCGCCAAAGCCCAGACCGCGCTTGCCGACCCGGTCGGAGACGATGCGCTCCAGCCCGGCGAACGCACCGGCCACGATGAACAGCACGTTCGTGGTGTCGATCTGGATGAATTCCTGATGGGGGTGCTTGCGACCACCCTGCGGGGGCACCGACGCCTGCGTGCCCTCGAGGATCTTCAGCAGCGCCTGCTGCACGCCCTCACCGGACACGTCGCGGGTGATCGACGGGTTCTCGCTCTTGCGGGCGATCTTGTCGACCTCGTCGATGTAGATGATGCCGGTCTCGGCACGCTTGACGTCGTAGTCGGCCGCCTGGATCAGCTTCAGGAGGATGTTCTCGACGTCCTCGCCGACGTAGCCGGCTTCGGTCAGCGCGGTGGCGTCGGCGATGGCGAACGGCACGTTGAGCATCTTGGCCAGCGTCTGCGCGAGGTAGGTCTTGCCGCAGCCGGTGGGGCCGAGCATCAGGATGTTGGACTTGGCCAGCTCGACGGGCTCGGCACGCGAGTCGCGCGACTTCTCCTGCGCCTGGATGCGCTTGTAGTGGTTGTAGACCGCGACGGCGAGGGTGCGCTTGGCCGTGTCCTGACCGATGACGTAACCCTCGAGGAACTCGCGGATCTCGGCCGGCTTGGGCAGCTCGTCGAGTTTGACGTCGTCGGCGTCCGCCAGTTCCTCTTCGATGATCTCGTTGCAGAGATCGATGCACTCGTCGCAGATGTACACGCCTGGACCCGCGATGAGCTTCTTGACTTGCTTTTGGCTCTTTCCGCAGAACGAGCACTTCAGTAGATCGCCGCCGTCTCCGATGCGTGCCATTGTCCCTGCGGCCCTACTTTCCTGATCGCCGTCGGTTTGTCTCGGTGTGCAAGATCACCTCGGGGTTTCTCCCGACGCTACCCGTACCTTCCGGCGCCGTGCGACCGATAAAGCCGAATAGCGCCGTTGGTATTCATCTGTGTCGAGGGAGAACATATCCCCTGCCGTGTGCCTTGGTCCCCCGGAACGCGCTCACGTCGCTGGCGTGTCGTCACCGCGATCGGCGAGGCCTCGTCCCGGAACCACGGTACGCGCGCCCGCGCAGTGCGATCCGAACGAGACGTCGGACCGCACCGCGGCGTGCGTCAGGCCGGCTGGGCCGAGAGCTTGCGGTACTCCAGGACCGTGTCGATGATGCCGTACTCCTTGGCATCGGCAGCGGTGAGGATCTTGTCGCGGTCGGTGTCCTTGCGGATGACCGCGGCATCCTTGCCGGTGTGGCGGGCCAGCGTCGTGTCCATCAGCGTGCGCATGCGCTCGATCTCGGCGGCCTGGATCTCCAGGTCGGAGACCTGGCCCTGGATCGCCCCACCGACGGCGGGCTGGTGGATCAGGATGCGCGCGTTGGGCAGCGCCATCCGCTTGCCGGGCGTGCCGGCGGCCAGCAGCACGGCCGCGGCCGACGCTGCCTGGCCGAGGCACACCGTCTGGATATCGGCGCGCACGTACTGCATCGTGTCGTAGATCGCCATCAACGAGGTGAACGAGCCACCGGGAGAGTTGATGTACATGGTGATGTCGCGGTCGGGGTCGAGCGACTCCAGCACCAGGAGCTGCGCCATGATGTCGTTCGCCGACGCGTCGTCGACCTGCACGCCGAGGAAGATGATGCGCTCCTCGAAGAGCTTGTTGTACGGGTTGGACTCCTTGACGCCGAAGC
>Ga0209051_1000569_pt1 | contig 44797 bp, 43 predicted proteins | sample AraplaCvi_mMS_r2_2_FD_184286 | JGI IMG/M metagenome (GOLD analysis project Ga0209051, IMG submission 184286) | Arabidopsis root microbial communities from North Carolina, USA - plate scrape MF_Cvi_mMS_r2 (SPAdes) (version 2) | ecosystem: Host-associated > Plants > Roots > Endosphere | place...
ATCGGGACGCAGCGCGGCGGCGGGCCGACCGATGGAGTACTTGAGGTGGTCGGTGATCGCCACTCGCAGGTCGGCGGCGTCCAAACCGGACCGGAGGTGGGAGGCTTCTTCGGCTGCTGTACTCACGACGTCGGTCACCGCGCGATTGTGGCAGTTACGCGTGCACGGCGCACTTGCCGTGGTCGTCGTGCAGGTGAACGCCCGGTGGTCATCCCGCCCCCTTGCCGTTGTCGACGCGGTACACCGCGCCGTGGACGGCGGCGGCGTCGTCGCTGGCCAGGAACGCGATGGTCTTGGCGACGTCGGCGGTCTCCATGAAGCCGCGCGGCGAGGCGATGCGCATGATCAGGTCCCAGTCGGCGTTCTCGGGTGCCTCGAATTCGGTGGCCTGTGCGGTCGGCATGCCGCCGGGGCACACCACGTTGACTCGCAGCTTGTCCTTGGTGAACTCGATGGCCAGGGCCCGGGTCAGGCCCACCAGGGCGTGCTTGGCGGCGCAGTACCCCGCGGAGTAGACCTCACCCTCGACCCCGGCGATGGAGGAGACGTTGACGATGTTGCCGCCCGCCTCCAACAGGTGTGGCAGGGCAGCGCGACACAGGTAGAACGGGCCGTTGAGGTTGACGGCCAGGTCGCGGTTCCAGTCCTCGTCCGACATCGTCGGGGTGTGGCGCATCTGGTGGAACCCGGCGACGTTGACCAGCACGTCGAGCCTGCCGAACGCGGCCACGCAGTCGGCCACCGCCTGCGCGCAGGCGGCCGAGGTGGTGACGTCGACCGACGCGTACCGTCCGCCGGGAACCTCGGCGAACACCTCGGCCATCCGGTCCGCGTCGCGGGCGATGCCGAAGACCGTGGCGCCGCGCTCGGCGAACACCCGCGCCGTCGCGGCCCCCAAACCCGTCGACGCCCCGGTGATCAGCGCGACCTTGCCAGTCAGATCAGTCATGGACCGACCCTCTCACGCGCCACGGCACGTGCCGGTGCGCATCGGGCAAACCGGTGACCCGAAGCGCGCCGCGCTGCGATACTCGGGGCATGACGATCGCCCGGGTGCTCGCCGTCGCCGCAATGTTGACCACCTCGACGCTCGGATTCGCGGGTCACGCGAGCGCGGATCAGGTCATGGAGGGTGTCTACGGCTACGACCAGGGTGACATCAAGGCCGAGTGGACCATCTACCCGAGCTGCGTTCCCACGGTGGGCGACCTGCGGGACAACCTCGAGCTTCCGGTGGCCTGCCGGCTGCACGTCGCCCCCAACTCGCCCCGGATCAACGGCGGCGACGCCCGGCTCACCGGCGGGCTGTGGACGTTCTCCACCTCGGTCAAGGAGGGCTTCCCCTGCCCGGACGGCGACGGTTTCGCCCCCGTGGTGGAGACCTATGAGTTCGACGACGCGACGATGTCCGGCAAGCGCTCGACGGCCAACAGCGCGGCGTGCAACGGTACCGTCGGAGCGAAGATCGTGGTCTCGCCGTTCACCCTCTCGTACTCCCGGCCGCTGCCCATCCCCGTCGACCGCTACCCGCTGTATTGCGAGCCGGGCGGCCTGAAGCGGTGCTTCTGACGTGACCAAGCGAATCGTGGTGTGGGGCACCGGCTTCGTCGGCAGGATGGTGATCGCCGAGATCGTCGGGCATCCGTCGTTCGACCTCGTCGGCGTCGGCGTCAGCAATCCGGAGAAGGTCGGCCGCGACGTCGGGGAGATCTGCGGGCTCGCCACGCCGACGGGCCTGACCGCCACCGACGACGTGGAGGCGCTCATCGCGCTGAAGCCGGATGCGCTGGTGCACTACGGTCCGACGGCCGCGCACGCCGACGACAACATCGCGCTCATCACACGGTTCCTCCGGGCCGGCATCGACGTCTGCTCGACGTCGATGACGCCATGGGTGTGGCCCAAGATGCACCTGAATCCGCCCAACTGGATTCAGCCGATCACCGACGCCTGTGAGGCGGGTCGGTCGTCGTGCTTCACCACGGGCATCGACCCCGGTTTCGCCAACGACCTGTTCCCGATGACGCTGATGGGGCTGTGTTCGGAGGTCCGCATGGTCCGGGCCTCGGAGCTGCTCGACTACACCAACTACGAGGGTGACTACGAGTTCGAGATGGGCATCGGCCGCCCACCCGAGCATCGGCCGCTGCTGGAGACGCCGGACATCCTCGTCTTCGCTTGGGGCGCAACGGTTCCGATGATCGCCCACGCCGCGGGCATCGAGCTCGACGAGATCACGACCACGTGGGACAAGTGGGTGACCGACCACGAGATCAAGACGGCCAAGGGCGTGGTCCAGCCTGGCAACGTGGCAGCCGTCCGCTTCACCATCAACGGGGTCTACCGCGGGGAGACGCGCATTCAACTCGAGCACGTCAACCGCGTCGGCGAGGGGTCCGCGCCGGACTGGCCGTCGGGTCAGCAGAACGACGTCTACCGCGTCGACGTCGAGGGCACCCCGAGCATCTTCCAGGAGACCGCCTTCCGGTTCACCGACGGATCCGGGCGTGACGCCGCAGCCGCGGGCTGCCTCGCCACGGGCCTGCGCGCACTCAACGCGGTACCGGCCGTCAACGACCTGCCGCCCGGCTGGGTGACCCCGCTCGATTTACCTCTCATAGCTGGAGCTGGCACGATTCGATGACGTGGCAGACGGAATAGGGCTCTCGGTCGGTGCCACCGCTTTGCGGGCGGTGGCGGTAGGCCGGTCCGCGGTGACCCGGTCGCCGGTTCTGACGCGGTATCCGCACCGGCCCCCGGAGGTCGGCGTGCCGAGCGAGAACCCCAACCTCACCGAGCGCGGACTGATCATCACCGACTTCGTCGACCGGGTCGGCGACCCGGTGCCCATCGTGGCGGCCGACGGATCGTCTCATCGGGCCGAGGCCCTGGTCGCCGAGGCGCTGAGGTCGCTGCTGGCCGCGTTGACCGGTGGCCGCCCGCCCACCGAGCCCGTCGGGGTCACCCACCCCGCGCACTGGGGACCGGCTGCCGTCGAGGCGCTGCGCCGCGAACTCGACGGGATGACTCTGGGCTCGGACGCCGTCGCCGCGCTCGTCGCCCTGCAGGACGACCCCGGGGTGCCGAGCCGGGGCGTGATCGCGCTGTGCGACGTCGGCGGAACCGGTACGAGCATCACCCTGGTCGACGCCGCCAACGGGTTCGCGCCAATCGGCCCGACGGTGCGCCATCCCGACTTCTCCGGCGACCTCGTCGACCAGGCCCTGCTGACCCGGATCGTCGGCGATCTCGCGGCCTCGGGATCGGTCGACCTGTCGTCGACGTCGGCGATCGGCAACCTCAACCGGCTGCGCGGCCAGTGCCGGGCCGCAAAGGAACGCCTGTCCACCGCCACCGTCGCGACGGTGGCGGTCGAGCTGCCCGAGCGACGGTCCGAGGTGAGGATCACCCGGGCCGAACTCGACGAGGTCATCCGCGAACCGCTCGGCGGGTTGGTAGACGTGGTTCAGGATGCGTTGCAGCGCAGCGGTATTCGTCCGGGTGATTTGTCCGGCGTCGCCACCGTCGGCGGGGGCGCCCTCATCCCCGCCCTCGTCACGTCCCTGTCGGAACGGCTACGCGTACCCGTCATCACGACGGCCCGGCCCGAGTTGGCCGCCGCGATCGGGGGCGGCCTCTCGGCGGCCCGCGGTCTGGTGCCCGACGGCGCGACGGCGATGGCGCCCGCCGCCGTCGCGCCCATCGCTCCGCTGCCGCCCGTCGACCAGGCCGCCCCGGCGTCGTCGACGTTTCGCGCCCTGGCGTGGTCGGACGCCGACGACATTCCCGAACCCGACCCGGTGACCGAGGAGCCCGACGGCGACTACCCGGACCCGAGGCCGCCGATCGCGTTCGTCGACGACGAGGACGACGCCCGTGCGGCTGCGGTCGTGCCCTGGTACCGCCGGCCCACCGGCATCATCGCCGTGGCCGTCGTCGCGGCGCTGCTGGCCATCGGCATCGTCCTGTATCTGCTGTTCCAGGACGAGGAGTCGCCGCCCGCCGCTCCCGCCACCACCACCCAGGCCCCGCCGCCGACGTCCGAGGTGCCTCCGCCGTCGTCGGAGGCGCCTGCGCCCGCCGAGCAGGCGCCGGAACGGACCGTCTACGAGCAGGCACCGCCGCCGGCCACGGTGACCCAGACCCAGGAGCAGCCCCCGGCGTCCCAGGCCCCGCCGCCGTCGTCGACCACCGACGCACCGCCCCCGCCCACCACCACCGAGGCCCCGCCGCCGACGACGACGGCGACCACCCAGCCCCCGCAGACCACGGCGAGCACGCAGCCTCCGGTCATCCCGACGTTGCCCTACCAGACCATTCCCGGTCTGCCCTTCGTTCCGTCACCGTTCCAACCGCAGCAGCCCTAGGCTCGACGGCATGACTGCTGCTCCTCCCCGCACCGACGGCTTGCTGTTCAACCCCCACCACTACGACGCATCGGAGTTCGACACCGAGACGCGCCGACTGCTGCGCGCCACGATCGACTTCTTCGAGGGTCAGGGCAAGAAGCGCATCCTCGACGACGACCTCAGGGCGCAGTGGCCCGCCGACTTCGTCGAATTCGTCAAGCGGGAGAAGCTGTTTGCGACGTTCCTGACGCCGTCGGAGTTCGCCGACGGGAACCCCGACAAGCGCTGGGACGGGGCCCGCAACGCGGCGCTGGCCGAAATCCTCGGCTTCTACGGCTTGACCTACTGGTACACCGAGCAGGTCACCATCCTCGGCGTGGGCCCGGTGTGGCAGAGCGAGAACAAGGACGCCAAGTTGCGTGCCGCCGACGACCTCGAGGCGGGCGAGGTGATGGCTTTCGGGCTCTCCGAGCGCGAGCACGGCGCCGACGTCTACAGCACCGACATGGTGCTGACTCCGGCCGGCGAGGAGGACGTCGCCAACGGCATCCTCTACCGGGCGACGGGTGAGAAGTACTACATCGGCAACGGCAACGTCGCCAGCCTGGTGTCGGTGTTCGGTCGGCGCGGTGACGTCGAGGGCCAGGACGGCTACGTGTTCTTCGCCGCCGACAGCCGCCACGAGGACTACCACCTCGTCGACAACGTCGTGCACATGCAGATCTACGTCAGCACGTTCCGCCTGGAGAACTATCCGGTGCGGGCCGAGGACATCCTGCACACCGGGGTGGAAGCCTTTGCGGCAGCACTGAACACGGTCAACGTCGGCAAGTTCAACCTGTGCTCGTCGTCGATCGGCATGTGCGAGCACGCCTTCTACGAGGCGATCACCCACGCCAACAACCGAATCCTGTACGGCAACCCCGTCACCGAATTCGGTCACGTGCGCGCCAACTTCGTCGACGCGTACGCGCGGATGATTGCCATGAAGGCCTTCAGCCGGCGGGCGGTCGACTACTTCCGCAGCGCCAGCCTCGAGGATCGGCGCTACCTGCTGTTCAACCCGATGACCAAGGCCAAGGTCACCATGGAGGGCGAGACCGTGATCCGGGCTCTGCACGACGTCGTCGCCGCCAAGGGGTACGAGAAGAACACGATGTTCCGCGAGGTCGCCCAGCTCATCGGTTGCCTGCCTCGGTTGGAGGGCACGGTGCACGTCAACGTGGGCCTGGTGCTGAAGTTCATGCCGAACTACATGCTCAACCCCAAGGAGTACCCACCGGTTCCGACCCGTGACGACGCGGCCGACGACACGTTCTTTTGGAAGCAGGGGCCCACCCGCGGTGCGGGTGCCATCCAATTCGCCGACTGGACACCGGCATACGAGCAGCACGTCCACGTGCCCAACGTCGTCGTCTTCTACGAGCAGGCGCAGGCCTTCCGGGACATGCTGCTCACCGCCGCACCCGATGCCGACCAGGCCAGGGACCTCGACTTCATGCTCAACGTCGGGCACCTGTTCTCGTTGATCGTCTACGGTCAGCTGATCCTCGAGCAGGCCTCGCTCACCGGCCTTGACGACGACGTCGTCGACCAGATCTTCGGTTTCCAGGTCGACGACTTCAACTCCTACGCCATTGCGCTACAGGGCAAGCCGACGTCCACCAGGGCGCAGCAGGAGTGGGCGCTCGGAGCCGTGCGGAAGCCGGTGCCCGACGCGGCGCGCTTCGATCGCATGTGGGAGCGGGTCAGGGCTTACGACGGCGCCTACGAGATGACGCCCTGACCGTCAGTGGTGCACGCGCCGTTGCTTTTCGATGACCACGGCCGCCAACGGGATGCGCACCTCAGCGGGGGCGGCGGCCAACCGCAGGGCCACCCCGGTGCAGAGTTGGTCGACGAAGTCGGCACGCCGCTCGGTCGGCAGGGTGGCGGCCAGGGTCGGGAAGGCCGTGCCGCGAAGGAATGTCGCCCACTTCGTGCCGAAGTCGTTGGCCTTCTTGTCGATTCGGTACTGAGACCAGAACCGGTCGTCACCGTGGAACACCTCGAGATGGTGCACTGAGAGCTTCTCGAAGGTGCCTGACGGGGCGAAGGGCGACAGGAAGTCGCGGGCGCGACGCCCGGCGATAGGGATCGACATCGCCGTCGACTCGTCGTCGGTGAGCACCCGGCGGCCGACGAGTTCGGCGAGCGTCTCGGAGATCGCGTCGAGCAGCGGCCGGTAGCCGAAGTCGCCGTCCTCGTCGATCGCCATGGTCATCACCACCAGACGTCCGCCCGGACTGAGTTCACGTCCACGGAACGCGACGAACTCGTGCCAGTCACGAGCGGCCTGGCGCTCGTAGGCGGCGCGTACGTCCCCGTCGCGACTGTGCGCCACCAGCAGGTGGTCGGGAATGGGCGTGGGAGCGCGGGAGAGCCACTGGGTCGACCAGGCCGACCAGGCCAGGTTCACGCTGTTGGAGGGGACGATCTGGCCGTAGAACGACCGGCCGACCGCGGACGCGAACGACGCCCTGTCCTTCTTCAGGTACGTGTCGGGATCCTCGTTCAGGGTGCGGAACAGCTCGGTGAAGTCGTTGTCGGGCACGTCGGTGTGGGTCACCAGGATCGAGTGTTCGGGCCGGGTCCGCTTGCGTAGCACGGAGATCGCCGTACCGACGGGCACCAGTGAATTGTGTCCGGTCGCGGCGCCGTAATCGGCTATCACGATGGGCCGCGGTGACTGGGGGAGTGGAACCGTCGCGGCAGCGTCGGCGAAAAGCGCTGTCGCCCGGCGCAATCCGGCCGCCTGCAGGCGCGATGCGGCGGTGTAGGAGGCACTGTTCATCGGCTCGGGACGCACCACCGCGCTCGATTCGGGCATACCGTAAACGGTAACCCCTCCGCGGCTTCGACGTGGAAGACTGCGAGCCATGAAGAGCTCGACCGGGCCCCGGATCCTGACCGTCGTCGCCGTGGTGACGATGATCGTCGCCGGGATCGGGTTCGTCGTCACGCTGATGCTCAACGCCTTCGTGTTCGACGAGTACGACGCCTACGGCGAGGTGCCCATCCCGGGGTCGAGTCGGGTGGAGTTGCCCGCGGGCGAGGTGACGGTGACGTTTCACACCGTGCTCGTCGGCGGCAGCGGGAACGGGCTGCCGGTTCCCCCGCTGAAGTACCGGATGACGGGTCCGGACGGCGCCGACGTGCGGCTCACCGAGGACTACGGCGGCACGACGACGGTCAACAACGACGCGCGGGTTCGCATCGGGTACCTGCACCTCCCGGTCGCCGGCACCTACGACGTGCAGCTCGACGGCAACGTCAGTGCCTACCTCAACCCCTCGCTGGCCTTCGGCCACGGCAGCAGCTACGGGCAGGTGCCGTGGATACTCGCGGCGGTATCCGGTTTCGCCGTCGTCGACCTGATCGTCGCGCGGGTCTGGGCGGCCAGGGTGCGGCGCACCGATCTCGACGCGCCGCCGTGGTCGGCGGACGACTCCGCGTCGGCCCCGATTCGGGCCGTTCCGAGTTTCGCGTCCTCGGACGACGCGATTCGCGTGCAGACCTTGGAAACCCTCGCGCGGCTCCGTGATTCGGGCGCGTTGACCCAGGACGAATACGACGCGGAGAAGAAGCGGGTGCTCGACGAGCGCTAGCGGCGCCGGCTAACTCCCGTTCTTGACCCAGTCGTCGTAGTTGACGAGTTCGTCGCCGATGACCGTGGTGTCGCCGTGGCCGGTGTAGACCACGGTGTCGGCGGGCAGCGAGCCGAGACGCTCGGAGATCGACGCCAGGATGGTGGGGAAGTCGGAGTAGGACCGGCCCGTCGCGCCGGGGCCACCGTTGAAGAGGGTGTCGCCGCTGAACACCGCGCCGAGGTCGGGGGCATACCAGCAGACCGATCCCGGCGAATGGCCCGGAGTGTGCAGCGCGCGGAGCTCCACGTTGCCGGCCCGCAGCACCAGACCGTCCTCGACACCGCGAAAGTCGTCGTCCGGGTGCGTCATCCGCCACAGCACGTCGTCGGCCGGATGGAGCAAGACCGGCGCGTCGAGCGCCTTGCCGAGCTCGGGGGCGACGGTCACGTGATCGTTGTGGCCATGGGTGCAGACGACGGCGACCACGTTGCGGCCGGCGACCGCGTCGACGATCGGCCCGGCGCTGTGGGCGGCGTCGAACACCACGACGTCGGTGTCGTCCCCGACGATCCAGATGTTGTTGTCGACGTCCCAGCTGCCGCCGTCGAGTTCGAAGGTGCCGCTGGTGACGAGACGTTGAATGGCGTTGGCAGCACTCACAGGATCACGACCGAGCGCAGGACCTCACCGGCGTGCATCTTGTGGAACGCGTCCTCGATCCCGTCCAGGCCGATGCGTTCGGAGACGAACTTCTCCAGCGGCAGTCGGCCCTGACGGTAGAGGCTGATCAAGGTGGGGAAGTCACGCTCGGGCAGGCAGTCGCCGTACCAGGAGGACTTCAACGAGCCGCCGCGGGAGAAGAAGTCGACCAGCGGCATCTCCAGCGTCATGTCGGGGGTGGGGACGCCGACCAGCACGACGGTGCCCGCCAGGTCGCGGGCGTAGAACGCCTGCTTCCAGGTTTCCGGGCGACCGACCGCGTCGATGACGACGTCGGCGCCGTTGCCGCCAGTGAGGTCCTGGATGGTCTCCACGACGTCGAATTCGCGGGCGTTGATCGTGTGGGTGGCGCCGAAGTCGCGCGCCCAGTTCAGCTTCTGTTCGTCCATGTCGACGGCGATGACCATCTTCGCCCCGACCAGTGCGGCCCCGGCGATGGCGGCGTCTCCGACACCGCCGCAGCCGATGACCGCGACGGTGTCGTCACGGTTGACGTTGCCGGTGTTGATCGCCGCGCCGATGCCGGCCATCACGCCGCAGCCGATCAGCCCGGCGACGGCGGGGTCGGCCTCGGGGTCGACCTTGGTGCACTGTCCTTCGTGGACCAGGGTCTTGTCGGCGAACGCGCCGATGCCCAGGGCGGGGGTGAGCTCGGTGCCGTCGGTCAGGGTCATCTTCTGCGCGGCGTTGTGGGTGTTGAAGCAGTACTGGGGGCGACCGCGCTTGCAGGCGCGGCATTGCCCGCAGACCGCGCGCCAGTTGAGGACGACGAAGTCGCCGACCTCGACGTTGGTCACGCCCTCGCCGATCGACTCCACCGTGCCGGCGGCCTCGTGGCCCAGGAGGAAGGGGTACTCGTCGTTGATGCCGCCCTCGCGGTAGGTCAGGTCGGTGTGGCAGACCCCGCACGCGATGACGTCGACCACGACCTCGCCGGGACCGGGGTCCGGGATCACGATGTCGACCAGCTCGACTGGCTGCTTCTTGGACCGGGAGATGACACCACGCACCGTCTGACTCATGGCCTACAACCTAGCGGCCGAGGTGCCATCCTTGGTCGGTGATCCCCGCACTCTTCCTGTCTCACGGCGCACCGCCACTCGTCGACGACGAGAGGTGGGTGGCGCAGCTGGTCGGGTGGTCTGCCGAGCTGCCGCGACCCGAGGCGATCCTGGTGGTGTCCGCGCACTGGGAGGCGGCCCCGCTGACCATCGGCTCCACCACCGCCGAAACCCCACTCACGTACGACTTCTGGGGCTTTCCACAGCGCTTCTACGACGTCACCTACGACGCGCCCGGCGCGCCCGAGTTGGCCCGACGGGTCGAGGCGATGATGCCCGACGGCGAGACCGTCGCCCACGACCCCAACCGCCGACTCGACCACGGTGCCTATGTGCCGCTGACCGTGATGTACCCGGATGCGGAGATCCCGGTGCTGCAGATGTCGATGCCGACGCTCGACCCGCAGCGGCTGCTCGAGCTCGGCGCGCGGCTGCGGCCGCTGCGCGAGGAGGGCGTGCTGATCGTCGGATCCGGATTCACCACCCACGGCCTGCCGTACCTCACCGATCGCACCCCGAACGCCGTGGCACCGGGGTGGTCGCGCGAATTCGACGACTGGGCAGCCGAACGGTTCGCCGCCGGTGACCTGGACGCGCTCCTGGACTTCCGTGCCAAGGCGCCGGGCATGCCCTACGCTCATCCGACCATCGAGCACTTCGCGCCGTTGTTCGTCGCTCTGGGGGCGTCGGCGGATCCCGAGCAGATCCCGACTCAGGTGGTCGACGGCTTCTGGATGGGTTTGGCGAAGCGGTCGCTGCAATTGGTCTGATCGGTATGTTGAACGGCATCGACGGACGACGATTGCCACAGCTCGCCGGTGACCAGATGTTCGTCACCGACGGGGGTCTCGAGACCGACCTGGTGTTCCACCATGGCGTCGAACTGCCGTGTTTCGCGGCGTTCCCCCTGGTGGAGCGTCCCGACGGCCGCGAGCTGCTGCGCGGTTACTACGCGGGCTACCTCGACGTCGCGCGGCGGCACGGGACCGGTTTCGTCGTCGAGGCGCCGACGTGGCGAGCCAATCCCGATTGGGCTGCGCGCCTTGGGTTCTCGCCCAGCCGGCTCGACGTCCTCAACCGGCAGGCGATCGAGCTCGCCGAGGAGGTGCGCGCAGCGGCTGCGTCCGACGGGATCACCGCGGTGGTCAGCGGCTGCGTCGGGCCCCGCGAGCAGACGATGACCGCCGCCCAGGCGCGGGACTATCACGCCCCGCAGATCGCGTCCTTCGCCGCGACCACGGCGGATCTGGTCACCGCGGTCACGATCAACGACGCCGCGGAGGCCGTCGGCATCGTCAGGGCCGCCGCGGCGGTGGACGTTCCCGTTGCGGTCTCCTTCACGGTGGAGACCGACGGGCGCCTTGCGACGGGACAGTCCCTGCGGGCGGCCGTCGAGCAGGTGGACGCCGACACCGGGGCCCGCGCGGCCTACTTCATGGTCAACTGCGCCCACCCGACCCATCTGGCGACGACCCTCGACGACGGACCGTGGCTGCGCAGGATCGTGGGTCTACGGCTGAACGCGTCGACGCGGAGCCACGCCGAACTGGACGAGGCCGAGGACCTCGACGAGGGCGATCCCGACGAGTTCGGCACCGGCACCGCGGCCTTACGGGAGCGGCTGCCGGCGGCGACCGTGTTCGGCGGATGCTGCGGCACCGACGCGCGACACGTGGCGGCGATCTGGCGGCGACTGGCTCCGCACTAGGCTTCCAACCCGTGTCAGCTCTCGACGTCCTCACCGACTGGCCGGTCACCAATGCCGCGGCGGCGGTGGTGGGATCGGCCGGTGTTCTCGCGTCCCACGGCGACGTCGAGCGCGAGTTTCCCCTGGCGTCGGTCACCAAGTTGCTCGTCGCCCGTGCGGCGCACGTGGCGGTGGAGGAGGGTGTCGCCGACCTCGACACCCCGGCCGGTCCGCCGGGCTCGACCGTGCGGCATCTGCTCGCCCACACCTCGGGCCTGTCGATGCGCTCACCCGACGTGATCGCCGAACCCGGCACGCGACGCATCTACTCCAACGAGGGCTTCGGGGTGCTTGCGGCGGCGTTGGAGGAGGCCTCGGAGATCCCGTTCGAGCGCTACCTGGCCGAGGCCGTCTTCGAGCCGCTTGGGATGGGTACGTCGGCGTTGGAGGGTGGCGCCGCAGCCGCCGGCTTCGGGGGGAAGTCGTCGGTGGCCGACCTGTCGCGGTTCGCCGCCGAGCTGCTGCGTCCGGTGTTGGTCTCGGCGCAGATGCACGCCGACGCCGTGGCCGTGCAGTTTGCCGGCCTGTCGGGCGTGTTGCCGGGTTACGGGACGCAGCGCCCGAACGACTGGGGGCTGGGCTTCGAGCTGCGCGACGGCAAGTCACCGCACTGGACCGGGGCTCTGAACAGCGGGGAGACGTTTGGCCACTTCGGGCAGTCGGGCACGTTCCTGTGGGTCGATCCGACCGCCGACCTGGCCCTGGTGGTCCTCACCGACCGGGACTTCGGCGACTGGGCGCACCCGCTGTGGCCGGCCATCTCTGATGGAGTGCTGAGAGAATTCGGGCCACACTAGCGCAACACCCGCCTCACAAGGCACAATAGACACGCACGAAACAGCTGCAACTTTTGGCGCTCAGCAGGTCGTCGGGGAAGACGTCCCTATTGAGCCGAAGGAGCAGATGATGCGTGCGTCGAACCAGTTCGCCGACACGGCCACCGGTGTGGTGTACGTCCACGCCTCGCCAGCGGCGGTATGTCCACATGTGGAGTGGGCGCTTTCGTCGACCCTGTCGGCGAGGGCGAACCTCAAGTGGACGCCGCAGCCGGCGATGCCTGGGCAGCTCCGTGCCGTCACCAACTGGGTAGGTCCCGTGGGTACGGGGGCTGCCCTGGCCAATGCGCTGCGGTCGTGGTCGGTGCTGCGTTTCGAGGTCACCGAGGACCCCAGCGAGGGCGTCGACGGCCACCGGTGGTGCCACACCCCGCAGTTGGGGCTGTGGACCGGCGTGATGAGTGCCAACGGCGACGTGATGGTCGGCGAGATGCGGCTCCGTGGGCTGATGGCCTCGGGAGCCGACGCCATGGCCGCCGAGATGGACACCGTGCTGGGTACCGCATGGGACGAGGCGCTCGAGGAGTTCCGCGGCGGCGGCGACACGGGTGAGGTCACCTGGCTCAACCGCGGGGTCGGCTAACCGCTCGCCGAGATCGATCTCACGCAGGCGTCCACACGAACTTCTCCTGCACGAGGTCAATCTCGAGGACGCAGGATCCTCAGCGCGCCCGGCACCGCCGACACCTCGACCGGCAGGGGACAGACGAACTCGCCGTCGGCGTAGGCGTTGATGCCGGGGGAGTCGACCGTGATCACCTTCGCCCTGGCCGTGCGCACCTGGTCGAGGTCGACGTGCGTGCCCTTGAACACCGTGGGGAACAGCCGGATCAGCTTGGCGCGCGAGGCCGACTGCACCATCGTCACGTCGAGTTCGCCGTCGGAGTGGTCCGCGTCCGGGCAGATCAGCATGCCGCCGCCGTAGCTTCGGGTGTTCCCAAATGCCGCCAGCGTGAGATCGGTGACCAGCTCTTCGCCGTCGAACGTCAACCGGAACGGCAGCAGCCGCAACTGCGAGATCTCGGCCAGCATGGCGACGTTGTAGCGCATCCGGCCGTGCGGCCACGTCATCCGGTTGGTCCGGTCGGTCACCAGCGAGTCGAAGCCGGCGGCCATCACGGTGCCGAACCAGCGGTGGGTGCCGTCGGCGCCGACGATGCGGCCGAGATCCACGGTCTCGACCACCCCGTCGACGACGACGTCGGCCGCGGCCTCGGGGCTCTTGGTGGGGATGCCGAATTCGCGGGCGTGGTCGTTGCCCGTGCCCGCCGGGATGATGCCGAGCGGAATGTCGTTCTGCGCGAGCACTTGTAGCGCCAGCGAGATGATGCCGTCGCCACCCACCACCACGAGGGCGTCCATCCCGCGCTCCAACGCCCCCTCGACCAGCCGCCGCGCGTGGTCGGCGTCGGTGCCCGCGATGGCCACCACGTCGACGCCGCGCCGGTGGAACTGCGCGATGGCCCGCTCCGCCACGTGCGTGGCGCCGCCATGCCCGGACGCCGGATTGGTCAGCACCGTGATGCGGCCGAGCGTCACGGAATCAGCTTGCCCGGGTTGAGGATTCCGGCAGGGTCGAGCACCGCCTTCACGGCGCGCAGCACCTCGACGCCGAGATCGCCGATCTCCTCGCGCATCCACGGCCGGTGGTCGGCGCCGACGGCGTGATGATGGGTGATGGTCGCCCCGGCGCGAACCATGGCGTTCGACGCGGCCGTCTTCGCCGTGCGCCACTGCTCGATCGGATTGCCGCGCTGGCCCGCCACGACGGTGAAGTACAGCGAGGCGCCGGTGGGATACACATGGGAAATGTGGCACAGGACCAACGCCGGGGTTCCCGTTTCGGCGAGCGAGTTCGTCAGGGCTTCGGTCACGGCCGTCTTCACCGTCGCCAGGTTCGACCAGGTGGTGGCGGTCTCCAACGTCTCGCACAGCGCCCCGGCCGCCAGCAGTGAATCGCGAAGGTACGGCGCGCCGAACCGGCCGTGCTCCCATGCCTTGGCGGGCTCCTCGCCCAGGCTGGTGCCGCCCTGCGCGGCCAGGACCGCCCGCGTCTCGGCGTGCCTGCTCTCGGTGTGGGCGGGCGTGCCCTCGAAGGCCGTGATCGCCAAACATCCACCGGTGACGCTTCGTTCGCCGATGGTCTCGGTGGTGGCCAGGTTGACGCCGGTCTCGGCCTCGTCGGACAACCGGATGACGGTGGGACCGGTGCCGTTCTGAACCACCGCGCGCAACGCCGCTGCACCCGTGGCGAAGTCCGGAAAGGACCACGCCTCGTAGCGAGTGGTCTCGGGGACGGGATGCACCCTGACCCGCACCCGGCTGATGACGCCGAACACGCCCTCGGAGCCGACCACGAGTTGCCGTAGGTCCGGACCGGCGGCCGACGCCGGTGCGCGCCCCAGGTCGAGTACGCCCGCGGGGGTCACCACGCGCAGTCCGCGGACCATGTCGTCGAATCGCCCGTAGCCCGCCGAGTCCTGACCCGACGAGCGCGTCGCCGCAAACCCGCCGATGGTGGCGAACTGAAAGCTCTGCGGGTAGTGGCCCAACGAGAAGCCCTGGGCGCCAAGCAGTCTCTCGGCGTCGGGTCCGGTGACTCCGGCGCCGAACTCGGCTTCACCGGACACCTCGTCGAGGCCGTGCAGCGCGTCGAGGCGACGCAGGTCCAGCGACACCACGGCCTTGAAGTCGCCCCGGACGGGATCGAGGCCGCCGACGACGCTGGTGCCGCCACCGAACGGGACGACGGCGATGCTGCTACGCGAGCAATGGTGCAGGATCGAGGCGATCTCGTCTTCGTCGGCGGGCAGCAGCACCGCGTCGGGGGCGTCCTGAACCCCGGTTCCGTTGCGCCGCAACAGGTCCAGGGTCGACTTGCCGCCGGACCGCAGCAATCTGGCGTGGTCGTCGACGACGCAGTGCGCCTCACCGACGATCGCGGACAACGCCCGGCGGTCGGCGTCCGACAGGGCCGACGGACGGACGTGCACCTGGTCTGCCGACGGTTCGGGGGTGGGGTCGGCCGTCACCCCGAGGGCTTGGACGAGGAGCGTCCGGATGCCGCCGGAGAGGGGCTTGGCCGCCGCGGGGTCGCCCCAGGCGTTCCACTTCATCGGAGGCGTGGACTGGTCGTGCGATCGGGTCATGCGTTACAGTATTACAGATCATGTCAATCAGTAACGAAGATCGATCCACGTCGGTCGAGGAGCGCATCCTCGGCGCGGCCGCCGACTGCGTGCTGGCCTTCGGCGTCGACCGCGTGACGCTCGCCGAGATCGCCCGCCGCGCGGCCATCAGCCGGCCGACGGTCTACCGCCGTTTCCCCGACACCCGGTCGATCCTCGCCGCCCTGCTCACCGCACGAATCACCCGCGCCCTCGACGCCGTGCCGAGCGCAGGCATCGGACGCGCCCCCCTCGTCGACCGCGTCGTCGGCGTCGCCCAGCTGGTGCGCCGCGACGACGTGGTGATGTCCGTGCTGCGGCAGGACCCCAACCTTGCGATGTCCTACCTGTCCGAACGCCTCGGCACCAGTCAGCAGATACTCCTCGACACCGTCGCGGGCGAGATCACGTCCGCGCAGGACGAGGGCAGCGTCCGGCCCGGCGAGGTGAGGCAGCTCGCCGTGATGTGCCTGCTGATCACGCAGTCGACGATTCTCGCCGCGCAGATGGTCGAGGCCATCCTGCCCGCCGACGACCTGGTCACTCAGCTGGCCCTGGCACTGAACGGATACCTCGCGCCATGACGAACCCTGCCCTCAACGCGGCCCGCCGCACCGCCGAACTGTCGGCCCTCGGAGACACCGGCCCGGTCGACGTCGTCGTCATCGGCGGCGGCATCACCGGCGCGGGCATCGCCCTCGACGCCGCCTCCCGCGGACTGTCGGTGGTGTTGGTCGAGAAGCACGACCTCGCCTTCGGCACCAGCCGGTGGAGCTCGAAACTGGTTCACGGCGGCCTGCGCTACCTGGCCACCGGCAACGTGGGCATCGCGCGCCGAAGCTCCGTCGAGCGCGGAATCCTGATGACGCGCAATGCCCCTCACCTCGTCACGGCGATGCCGCAGCTGGTGCCGCTGTTGCCGTCGATGAGCGGCGCCTCGCGGGCGCTGGTCAGGTTCGGCTTCGCCGCCGGTGACGGTCTGCGCAAGCTGGCGGGCACCCCCGCGACGACGCTGCCACGGTCGCGCCGGGTCGACGCGGCGCGGGCCGTCGAGCTGGTGCCGACGGTGCGCCGCGACGGTCTGGACGGCGCCCTCCTGGCCTACGACGGTCAGCTGGTCGACGACGCCCGGCTCGTCGTCGCGGTCGCCCGTACCGCGGCACAGCACGGGGCGCGAATCCTCACCCGCGTCGCCGCGTCGAACGCCACCGGCACGTCGGTGCGCCTGACCGACCAGCTCACCGGCGAGTCCGTCGACGTGACCGCGCGCGCGGTGGTCAACGCCTCTGGCGTGTGGGCCGGGGACGTCGACCCGTCGATCCGGCTGCGTCCCAGCCGGGGCACGCACCTGGTGTTCGACGCGTCGGCCTTCGGCAATCCCACTGCCGCGCTTACGGTTCCGATTCCCGGCGAGACCAATCGCTTCATCTTCGCGATGCCCGAGCAGCTCGGCAGGGTGTACCTCGGCCTCACCGACGAGGACGCGCCCGGACCCGTCCCCGACGTGCCGGAGCCCACTCCGGCCGAGGTGTCGTTCCTGCTCGACACCGTCAATACGGCACTCGACGTCGCCTTGACCGCCGACGACGTGGTCGGCGCGTACGCCGGGCTGCGGCCGCTGGTCGAGTCAACGGGTCCGGATCGGAGGGTAGGAGCGAAGCGACCCGGGAAGGAGGTGAGCACCGCCGACGTCTCGCGCGACCACGCCGTGGTCGAGTCCGACAGCGGCGTGCTCAGCGTGATCGGCGGCAAGCTCACGGAGTACCGCCACATGGCACAGGACGTGTTGGACCGCGCGGTGGTGCAGCGTGCGCTGCCTGCGGGTCCATGCCGAACCCGCGACCTGCCGCTGGTCGGGGCGCCAGCCAACCCGGTGTCGGCACGGCGGTCGTCGGTGGAGCTGCCGTCGTCACTGGTCGCGCGCTACGGCGCCGAGGCGCCCAACGTCGTCGCCCAGGCCACCTGCGACCGCCCCGGCGCGGCGGTGGCCGACGGAATCGACGTCATCCGAGCCGAATTCGAGTACGCCGTCACCCACGAGGGTGCACTGACGGTCGACGACGTCCTGGACCGCCGCACCCGCATCGGGCTGGTGGCGGCGGACCGAGCGAAGGCCGTCGCCGCCGCCGAGGAGTTCCTCGCCGAACGGCGATGAGTTTCGCGGCCGCCGGATGTCTCAACGACCATGAGACGACTGATCGCGAACACGTTCCTGACCCTCGACGGCGTCATGCAGGCCCCCGGCGGCCCGGAGGAGGACGCCGACGGGGGATTCGACCTCGGCGGCTGGTCGGTGCACTACTGGGACGAGCACATGAACCAGACCATGGGCGAGACCATGGGTGTGCCGTTCGACCTGGTGCTGGGGCGGCGCACCTACGACATCTTCGCCGCGCACTGGCCACGCGCCACCGAGGACGACGGCGCCAAGCCCCTCAACGAGGCGACCAAGTACGTCGCCTCGCGTCAGCGCCCCAGCCTGGAGTGGCAGAACTCGGTGCTGCTCGACGAGGACGTGCCGACGGCGGTCGCCGAGCTGAAGCGCGGCGACGGTCCCGAACTGCAGGTGCACGGGAGCGCCGACCTGCTCCAGACGTTGATGCGCCACGGGCTGGTCGACGAGTACCGGCTGTGGACGTTCCCGGTAATCGTCGGCACCGGCAAGCGGCTGTTCGCCGACGGCGTGGTCCCCGTCGGCCTCGAGCTGGTGACGAGCTCGGTCTCGACGACCGGTGTGGTGATCGGCACCTACCGTCCGGCAGGTGCCGTCACCATCGGTTCGTTTGCGCTGGAGTGACTTACAGCGGGATGTTCTTGTGGCGACCGCGACGCGCGGGCGCCTCGGCCAGCGCCTGGGTGAGCACGCTGCGGGTGTGCGGGGGATCGATCTTCGCGTCGACCACGCCGATCTCGATGGCGCTGTCGACGCCGCCGGCGATCCGCTCGTGCTCGGCCGCGAGCTGCTCGTGCAGGGCCTCGCGGTCCTCGGGGGCGGCGGCGGCCAGGGTGCGCTTGTGCAGGATGCCGACGGCGGGCTTGGCGCCCATGACCGCGACTTCGGCGTTCGGCCACGCGAAGACCTTGGTCGCACCCAGCGAGCGCGAGTTCATCGCGATGTAGGCGCCGCCGTAGATCTTCCGCGTCACCAACGTGACGCGCGGAACGGTGGCCTCACCGAACGCGTGCAGCAGCTTCGCGCCGCGGCGGACGACGCCACCCCACTCCTGGTCGACGCCGGGGAGGTAGCCGGGCACGTCGACGATGACGACGATCGGGATGCCGAACGCGTCGCACAGGCGGACGAAACGGGCTGCCTTCTCGGCGCTTTCGGAGTTCAGGCAACCGCCGAGGCGCAGCGGGTTGTTGGCGAGCACTCCGACGCTGCGTCCGGCCAACCGGCCGAGACCGACCACCATCGACGGTGCCCACTTGGACTGGAACTCGTCGAACGGCGCGTCCTCGTCGAGCAGCGCCGAGATGAGCGGGTGCACGTCGTAGGCGCGACGGGCCGAGTCCGGCAGCAACGCGCGCAGATCGGAGTCGCCCGCCTCGGCCTTGGAGCGGTCGAAGTGGCCCTGCTGGCAGAACAATCCGATCAGCCGGCGGCCACGCTCGTAGGAGTCGGCTTCGTCGTCGGCGACGATGTGGCAGACGCCGGACTTCTTGTGGTGGGTGTCCGGCCCGCCGAGGGACGCCATGTCGACGTCCTCGCCGGTGACGCTGCGGACGATGTCGGGTCCGGTGACGAAGACCCGGCCCTCGGGCGCCATGATGACGACGTCGGTCAGCGCGGGCCCGTATGCCGCTCCGCCAGCGGCGAATCCGACGACGATGGAGATCTGGGGGATGTACCCCGACGCCCGGATCATGGCCTCGAAGACCAGGCCGACGGCGTGCAGGGCCTTGACGCCCTCGGCCAGTCGGGCGCCACCGGAATGCCAGATGCCGATGATCGGGGACTGCTCGTCGATGGCGGTGTCGTAGGCGTTGACGATGTGGCGGCAACCCTCGACACCCATTGCGCCGCCCATCACGGTGCCGTCGGTGCAGAACGCGATGGTGCGCACGCCGTTGACGGTGCCGGCTGCCGCCAGCACGCCCGAGCGGTCGCGCTCGTGAAGCAACTCCACGGAGCCGTCGTCGAAGAACGTACGCAGGCGCAGCAGGGGATCACGCGGATCGAGGGACTCGTCTACCGTTTCGGGCGCCATCGTGGTCATTCTCTATCTCCTAAATTTCAGTACTTCCCGAAGGCGATCGCGACGTTGTGTCCGCCGAATCCAAATGAGTTGTTGATTGCGTATTCGTAATTGCCGCGGCGAGGTTCGCCGGCGACCACGTCGAGGTCGATCTCTGGATCGAGGGTGTCCAGGTTCAGTGTGGGTGGGACGACGCCGTCCCGCAGTGCCAGCACCGTGAGAATGGACTCCACCGCGCCGGTGGCGCCGACGGAGTGGCCCAGCGCCGACTTGGGTGCGTAGACCGCAGGCCGGTTGCCCCCGAGCGCGTTGTTGATCGCCTTGCCCTCGGCGACGTCGCCGACCTGCGTGCCCGTCGCATGGGCGTTCACGTGGTCGATGTCGCCCGGTTGCAGACCGGCGAGCTGGATGGCTCGCGAAATCGCTTGTCCCGCACGATCACCCGTAGGGTCGGGGGCGACGATGTGGTAGCCGTCGGAGGTGATCCCCGCACCCATCAGCCGCGCCACGATGTTCGCGCCGCGGGCCTTGGCGTGTTCTTCGGTCTCGATGACCATGAGGCCAGCACCCTCGCCGAAGACGAAGCCGTTGCGATTCTGGTCGAACGGCTTACAGGCACCGGCGGGGTCGTCGTTGGTGGTGGACAACACGATTCGCATCTGTGCGAACCCGGCGATCGGAACCGCCTCGATCCTGGTTTCCACGCCACCGCAAATGGCGACGTCCGCTTCACCGAGGACGATGCTGCGCCATGCGTTGGCGATGCCCTCACTGCCGGACGCGCACGCCGACACCGGGGTGATGACGCCCGCCTTGGCCCGCCGGTCGAGCGCGACCGCCGCGGCGGGGGAGTTGACCACGTACTTCTGCACGGTCAACGGGGAGACGGCGGAGATGCCCTCTTCCTGCATCCCGTCGTAGGCATAGAGGAGTTCCTCGGTACTGCCCATGCCGGTGCCGATCGACACCATCAAGCGCCGGACGTCGACGTCGGGGGAGCCTGCGCTCTCCCAGGCCCGCCGACCGACGACGGTGGCCATCTTTTGGAGATAGGACAGCCGCTCGCGTTCGCCGGGGGTCAGCTCGCTCTCGAAGTCCTCGAGCAGGTGGCCGCCGATGCGAACCGGGAGGTCGTACAGGTCGACGAAGTAGTCATCCAGGGTGCGGATGCCACTTTCGCCGTCCTGCAGACGCTTCCACGTGCCTTCGGCGTCGGTCGCCAATGCGGTCGTCATCGCGAATCCGGTGACGACCACATTGGGGAGACCGCTCCCCGTGGTGAGACGGGTCAACTGTGCCAATCCTCTCCGTGCCCAGGGTGCTTAGTAGCGCCCAAAGGCCAGGGCGACATTGTGTCCACCGAACCCGAACGAGTTGTTGATGGCGTACTGGTAGTCACCGTATCGAGGCTCACCCGCGACGACATCGAGATCGATCTCGGGGTCGGGCGTCTCGTAGTTGAGCGTCGGCGGGATGACGCCGTCGCGCAGCGCCAACACCGTCAGAATGGACTCCAGTGCGCCGACGGCGCCTATGGAGTGACCCAGTGCCGACTTCGGCGCGTACACCGCGGCGTGCTCCACCCCGGCGTTGCGGATGGCGTTGGCCTCGGCCACGTCACCGATCGACGTGGACGTGGCATGCGCGTTGACGTGGTTGACGTCGGACGGCGAGAGCCCCGCCGTCTCCATCGCCCGCTTCATCGCGTGCCCGGCCCGAAGACCGTCGGCCGCCGGAGCCACCATGTGGAAGGCGTCCGACGAGATGCCGGCACCCATCAACCGCGCCAGCGGCTTGGCGCCGCGAGCCAGCGCATGCTCCTCGGTCTCGATGATCATCATCGCGCCGGCCTCGCCGAAGACGAAGCCGTCACGATTCTTGTCGAACGGACGCGAGGCGGCCTCGGGATCGTCGTTGCGGGTCGACATCGCGCGCATCATCGAGAATGCCGCGATCGGCAGTGCCTCGATCATGCCTTCGACACCACCGCAGACGGCGAAGTCCGCGTCACCCATCACGATCTGGCGCCACGCGTGGGCGATGGCCTCCGAACCGGACGAGCAGGCCGACACCGGCGTGATGACGCCGGCGCGGGCCCCGAGTTCGAGACCCACGACCGCAGCCGCGCCGTTGGGCATGATCATCTGCACGGCCAACGGCGACACCTTGCGGGGGCCGCCCTCGTTCATGGCGTCGTACGTCTCGACGATCTTCTCGCCGCCGCCGAGCCCGGTGCCGATCACGACCGTGAACCGGTCGGGATCGACCTCGGGCTTTCCTGCGGATTCCCACAGGCGGTTTCCGACGTACTTCGACATCCGCTGCACGTAGGACATGCGGCGCAGTTCGAGCCGCGTCATGAGTGGATCGAGGGGCTCCGCGAGGTGCCCACCGATCTTGACCTGCAAGTCCCACTTGTCGACGAACGGGTCGTCGAGCACCCGGATGCCGCTCTCTCCTGCCAGCAAGCCCTTCCACGTGCTCTCGATGTCCGGAGCAATAGAAGTAGTCGCCTCGACGGCAGTCACCACCACGCTGGGGAAACCGCCGTTAGCAGTGGAAGGACGGGTCACGAGGTGAACTTGTCGCGCAGTGCTGCGGCAGCCTCGGGGTTCTCTTCCTCGAGCTTCTGGATGTAGGCGACGACGTCACCGACGGTGCGCAGGCCGGCGAGGTCCTCGTCGGGGATCTTCACGCCGTACTTGTCTTCGGTCTGGACGGCGATCTCGACCATCGACAGCGAGTCGATGTCCAGGTCGTCGACGAAGGACTTCTCCGGGGTGACCTCGGACGGCTCGATGCCGGTGACCTCTTCGATGATCTCTGCGAGACCCGAGATGATTTCTTCCTGACTGGCGGCCACGATGGCTCCTTCTGTTCTGTGTTTCTCGGTGCGACGACGCCCCCTTCTGGAGCGCCGACATGAGCTTTCTGGTTAGAGCTCGGAGAGCCCGTCCAGGTCTGCGGGGGTCTTGACGGCGTACGTCGGTACTCCCCGAAGTTCTCGTTTGGCGATGCCGACCAGAGTGCCCGCGGGCGGGAACTCGACGATCGCGGCGACCTCGCGCTGCCGCATCGTCTCGGTGCACAGATCCCAGCGCACCGGCTTCGTGAGCTGGGCGACCAGCTTGGCCATGGCGTCGTCGGCCGACGTCACCGGCTGGCCGTCGGCGTTGGACAGCAGGCTGGCCGTGGGGGCGCCGGTCGTGACGGCGTCGGCCGCGGCGGAGTATCCGTCCAGCGCCGAGGCCATGAAGTGGGTGTGGAAGGCGCCGGCGGTGGCGAGCTTGCGCACGCGCGCCTTGGCAGGCGGATCCTCGACGAGCTTGTCGAGGGCGGACACGGCGCCTGCGGCGACGATCTGTCCGGCGGCGTTGCGGTTGGCGGGCACCAGGTCGAGCTCGTCGAGACGGGCGAGCACCTCGGCTTCGTCGCCGCCGAGCACCGCGGCCATGCCGGTCGGTTCGACGGCGCAGGCCTTGGCCATCTCGGAGCCGCGGGTGGCGGCGAGCCGGACGGCGTCGTCGGCGCCGAGCACTCCGGCGATGGCGTAGGCCGCGATCTCACCGACCGAGTGACCCGCCACGACGAGATCCGCGCCAGCGAGCAGGCCACGCTTGGTCAGCTCCTGGTGCGCCAGCAGCGTGGCGGCCACGACGAGGGGCTGCGTGATTGCCGTGTCGGTGATCTCCTCGGCGGTTGCCGTGGTGCCCAGCCGGGCCAGGTCGAGCCCGATTGCCTCGGACCACGACGCGATCAGCTCGTCGGCGCCGGGCAGTTCGAGCCACGGCGACAGCATGCCGGGTGTCTGCGAACCCTGTCCGGGCGCAAGCAGCGCAAGCGTGGGTGTTTGGGGCACGGATTAAGAAAACACTGTGAAAGCGGTTTCGCGCGGTGTAAGAGAATATGAACATAGTCTTATGTTTTTGTGGGGAACCTACAAAACGGCATGTGATGGGACGGCAACGAGACCGGATTGCGATCAATCATCCGAGAAACGGAGCAAGATCACGCCCGACTCGAGGTGTTACCCGCGCCACCGCGGTGTTTGTCGTGCTGGCATATGTGGTCTGCCGACCGAGCCGGCCGACGGTCGTCGCCACCCGCAGAACGTAGGCGTCGCGAGGGAGCATCGGATCGCGCCCGGTGAAGTCCGCGATGCGTTTCAGTCGGTAGCGGACGGTGTTTGGATGAACGAACAATTTGCGGGCACAGGCTTCGATCGCGCCCCCGGAATCGAGGTAGGCGTCGAGGGTCTCCGTGAGCGCCGGACCCGCCTCGGCGAGGGGTCGCATCACGTCGGAGTCCAGCGCGGCGATGGCCGACGGGTCGCCGAGCAGGGCCCGTTCGGGCAGCAGTTCCCGGGCCGCCACCGGACGCGGCGCGCCGGTCCAGCCCGCGACGGCGTTCATGCCCGCGATGGCCTCGGCCGCGCTGTAGTGAGCCGCCACCAGTGACGCCGCGAACGGCCCGATGACCACCGGCTCGTCGGCGAACACCCCGAGCAGTTCGCCGAGGAACTTGTCGGTCGGGGTCAGGTGGCCCGAGACGATCGCGACCAGCCACGTGCCGTGCACGTCGGACAGTGCCGCCCGGCCGTTGCGGGTGACGATCTCGTGCACGTCCTCGCTCGCGAACTCCGAACGCCCCGGCTTGGGGAAGCCGACGAGCACCGTGGCCGGCGCCGTGGCGTCCCAGTTCAACGCGGCGGCCTGGGACTGCAGCTGCGGACCGATGTCGCCACGGACCACCGCGTCGACGACGTTGGCCTCCATTCGGGTGTCCCACGCACCGCGCGCCTCCGCGGCGTCGGCGTACCCCGACGCCGCGGCGAACGCGAGGTTGCGGCTGTAGCGCAGGATCCCGACGGTCAGAACCGTCTTCTGCTCCTCGTTGCGGGCCAGGAGGGGCACGGCCTCCTCGAAGTGCTCCATCGTCACCCGCACCATGTCGACGGTCTGGCGCAGCGCGATCCGTCGTGTCAGCTCCTGAGGGACCAGCGCGAACGCCTCCGCGGTGTAGCCGACGTCGCCGCGCGGGTTGCGCATCCACTCGGCGAAGTTGACCAGTGCCGTCTGCACGACCAGCTGAACGCTGGCGCGCTGGGACGCCTCGAGGTCGGCGAAGAAGGGCAGCCGCTCGCCCATCACGTGGACCGCCTCGGTGGCCAGGCGACCCGAATACTGCTTGACGCGACGGACGAGCGACTCGGGCACGGACTCCAGGAGTTCGAGCGACGGCGTGCGAGGGTCGCCGGTCGGTTTGTCAGGCATCCCTAAAAGATACGCCCGTTTACTGGCGGGAACCTACAAACGACCGAGTCGCTCCTGCGTCGAGTCTGCGGTGAGATCGCGATGTGGCGCCCACCCGCGATCCCACCGCAGACTCGACGGGCTGTGGAGCGGGCTCAGGCCCCCGGCCCGGGGTCTGACGTCTGCACCGGAGCGGCCATCACGTCGTCGATCTGGTACTCCTTCGCGGCCGCGACCGCCACCGACGGGTCGATCTCCCCGTCGCGCGCGAGGGCCTCGAGCACGGCCACCACGACCGACTCGGCGTCGGTGTTGAAGTACCGGCGCGCGGCAGGCCGGGTGTCGGAGAACCCGAAGCCGTCGGTGCCGAGCGTGACGTAGGTGTTGGGCACCCACGGCCGAATCTGCTCGGGGACCGCGCGCATCCAGTCCGACACGGCGACGACCGGACCCGCGGTGGAGCCCAGCACCTCAGTGACGTAGGGGACCGGGGCCGGCCGATCCGGGTGGCGGAGCAGCTCCTTCTCGACGTTGATGCCGTCGCGGTTGAGCTCACCCCAACTGGTCACCGACCACACGTCGGCCGCGACGTCCCAGTCCGCCGCCAGCAGGTCGGCCGCGCGCAGTGCCTCGGGCATGGCCACTCCGGAGGTCAGGATCTGCGCGACGTTCGTGCGCTTCTCCTTCGCCGCGCGGTAGCGGTAGATGCCCTTGAGGAGTCCCTCGGGATCGAAGTTCTCCGGTTCGGCCGGCTGGACGTAGGGCTCGTTGTAGATGGTGATGTAGAAGAAGACGTTCTCGGGGTCCTCGCCGTACATCCGGGCCAGGCCGCTCTCCACGATGTAGGCGATCTCGTAGGCGAACGCCGGGTCGTAGGCCACGACGGCGGGATTGGACGCGGCCAACAGCAGCGAGTGTCCGTCCGCGTGCTGCAGGCCCTCGCCGGTCAGCGTGGTGCGACCCGCGGTGGCGCCCAGCACGAAGCCGCGGGCCATCTGGTCCGTCGCCGCCCAGAGACCGTCGCCGGTGCGCTGGAAGCCGAACATCGAGTAGAAGATGTAGATCGGGATCATCGGCTCGTTGTGCGTGGAGTACGACGTGCCCACCGCGGTGAACGACGCCGTCGACCCCGCCTCGTTGATGCCCTCGTGGAGGATCTGACCGAGGTCGCTCTCCTTGTAGGCGAGCATCAACTCCGCGTCGACCGAGGTGTACAGCTGGCCGTTGCGGTTGTAGATCTTCAGGCTCGGGAACCACGAGTCCATGCCGAACGTGCGGGCCTCGTCCGGAATGATCGGCACGATGCGCTTACCGATCTCCTTGTCGCGCAACAGCTCCTTGAACGTCCGCACGATGGCCATGGTCGTGGCCACGGACTGGGTGCCCGATCCCTTCTTGAGCGACTTGTAGACGTCGCGGCTCGGCAACGGCAGGGCCTTGGACTTGTTGCGCCGCGCGGGCAGGAAGCCGCCGAGCGTGCGACGCCGATCCAGCAGGTAGCGGATCTCTGGAGCGTCGGGCCCGGGGTGGTAGTACGGCGGCAGGTACGGGTTCTCTTCGAGCTGAGCGTCGGTGATCGGGATGCGCTGCGCCTCGCGGAAGTCCTTCAGATCCTGCAGCGCCAGCTTCTTCATCTGGTGGGTGGCGTTGCGGCCCTCGAAGTGCTTGCCGAGCGTGTAGCCCTTGATGGTGTGCGCCAGGATCACCGTCGGCTGGCCCTTGTGCTCCATCGCCGCGCGGTAGGCGGCGTAGACCTTGCGGTAGTCGTGACCGCCGCGCTTGAGGTTCCAGATCTCGCCGTCGGTCATCGGCTCGACGAGCGCCTTGGTGCGGGGGTCGCGGCCGAAGAAGTGGTCGCGGACGTAGGCGCCGTCGTTGGCCTTGTAGGTCTGGAAGTCACCGTCGGGGGTGGTGTTCATCAGGTTGACCAGCGCGCCGTCCTTGTCGGCGTGCAGCAGGGCGTCCCATTCGCGGCCCCAGACCACCTTGATGACGTTCCAGCCGGCGCCGCGGAAGAACGACTCCAGCTCCTGGATGATCTTGCCGTTGCCGCGCACCGGACCGTCGAGGCGCTGCAGGTTGCAGTTGATCACGAAGGTCAGGTTGTCGAGCCCCTCCAGGGCTGCGACGTGGGCCAATCCGCGGCTCTCCGGCTCGTCGGTCTCGCCGTCGCCGAGGAACGCCCACACGTGCTGGTCTGAGGTGTCCTTGATGCCGCGGTCGTTCAGGTAGTGGTTGAACCGCGCCTGGTAGATGGCGTTCATCGGGCCCAGGCCCATCGACACCGTGGGGAACTCCCAGAAGTCGGGCATCAACCGCGGGTGGGGGTAGGACGGGATGCCGCCACCGGGGTGAGAGTGCTCCTGGCGGAACCCGTCGAGCTTGTCCGCGGTTAGCCGGCCCTCGAGGAACGCGCGTGCGTAGATGCCGGGGGAGGCGTGGCCCTGGATGAACACCTGGTCGCCGCCGCCGGGGTGGGACTTGCCGCGGAAGAAGTGGTTGAAGCCGACCTCGTAGAGCGCGGCCGACGAGGCGTAGGTCGAAATGTGGCCGCCCACACCGACTCCGGGGCGCTGGGCGCGGTGCACCATGATCGCGGCGTTCCACCGGATCCAGGCGCGGTACCGCCGCTCGACGTCCTCGTCACCGGGAAACCACGGCTCCAACTCGGTCGGAATGGTGTTGACGTAGTCGGTCGACGTGAGCGCCGGGATGGCGACCCGTTGTTCGCCAGAACGCTCCAGCAGGCGCAACATCAGATACCGCGCGCGAGCGGGCCCGGACCGTTCCAGCAGATCGTCGAAGGACTCCAACCACTCGCTGGTCTCCTCCGGATCGATGTCCGGCAGATATGAGGCAACACCCTCGCGAATGACGCGGACCCGGTCGGGTTCGCTTGCGGTGCCAGAGTTTTGGGCCAGATCCTGGCGCGCGAACTCGGTGGTCAACTGCAACTCCTCGGTAGACGTGATCGGGGGCTCGTGACCCCGTCAGACGTGATTTTCGCCGTCATTTATAGCGACGTGTCCATCGTGCCCCTATCGTGCCGTAGATGCTCGGGCGGGGTTGGCCTACCGGGATGAACGACGACGATTCCGCCCAACCGGTACGGTCTGAAGACGTGACGACTTGGTTGCCAGCAGCGCGGCTGCGTGCCGTGGCCCTGGTCGTGGGGGTGCTGGCGGGGCTGGCGATGGTCGTCGTGGGATGCACGTCGATCACCCAGGGCACCGCCACCTACGACGCGGTCGAGGCACCCGACTACCGGGCGTCGGTGGCGTCGTCGGTCGCCGTGTCGGAATCCGAACGGCAGGTAGCGGTGACCAAGGCCGCGGTGCACACGTCCTGCGACGCGCTGTCCTCGAGCAGCGTGGCGGCCGTCGACGCCGTCAACGACTACGTCGACGCCTTCAACAACGACGCGCCGGATGCGCCCGCCAAGGTCGGACCGGCCGTCGACGCACTCAACCGCAGTGCCGACCAGGTCACGGGCAGTCTGTCCGGGCCGCTGTCGCCAGATCTGACCAACGCCCTGAACGGCTGGGCCGACTCCGCGCGCAAGCTGGCGGGAGTGCTGGGGGCCAATCCGGGACCCGACGAGTTCAACGGCGCGATCCGCCAACTCAACGATTCCAAGACCGCGGCGGGCGTCGCCTGTGAGGCCGCATATTGATGCTTCGGTGTGCCAGGCGTCGAGCGAACGCCCACGGCGTGCGACGATAGTCAAAAGCTGACACGCTGGCTGAAGGAGGATCAGGTGGTTGCGGCGGACTCGCCGAACTACGCCCGCAAGCTGGGCATCGAGAAGAATCAACTCGTCCAAGAGCTCGGTTGGGACGAGGACACCGACGATGACATCCGGTTCGACATCGAAGACGCAAGTGGTGCCGAACTGCTGGATGAGGACGCCGAAGACGTCATCGACGTGGTGCTGCTGTGGTGGCGCAACGACGACGGCGATCTCGTCGACCGACTGATGGACGCCATCACGCCGCTGGCCGAAGACGGCGTGGTGTGGGTGGTGACGCCCAAGACCGGACACCCCGGACACGTCAAACCCTCCGACATCGCCGAATCGGCGCCGACGGCCGGTCTCATGCAGACCTCGTCGGCGAACCTCGGAGACTGGATCGCCAGCAGGCTGGTCCAGCCGAAGTCGGGCCCCTCGGGGCGGCGCTGACGACCGTGCTGGACGTGGGCGCCGTGGCGCCCGACTTCACGCTGAAGGACCAGGACGGGCGACCCGTGACGCTGCGGGCGCACCGTGGCGTGACGAACGTGCTCCTGGTGTTCTTTCCGCTTGCCTTCACCGGAATCTGTCAACAGGAGCTCGACGACATTCAGGCCCACCTGTCCGACTACGCGGACGGCGGCACCGCGGCCTTGGCGGTGTCGGTGGGGCCACCGCCCACCCACAAGGTCTGGGCCAGGCAGAGCGGGTTCACCTTCCCGCTGCTGTCGGACTTCTGGCCACACGGCCAGGTGGCTCGGGCCTATGGGGTCTTCAACGCCGACGCCGGATTCGCCAACCGCGGTACGTTCGCCGTCGACCGGGCGGGCACCGTCCGGTTCGCCGCGATGAACGGACCGGGCGAGACACGCGATCGGTCGGTCTGGGGCGAGGCGTTGGCAGCGGTTCGGGACGCCTGAGGAGGATTTCACCTCGGGGGGTTCGGCCGTGTAGCTTGGCCGAGCACGGGCGTGTAGCTCAGTGGTAGAGCTCTGGTTTTACACACCAGCGGTCGTGGGTTCGATCCCCTCCGCGCCCACCAGGAAAGTTCCGTAGCGAGCCTCGGCCGCAACTTCGAGCGGTTTGGGCGCCGTTTGCTCGCATGGTGGTCAATCCGATCGAAAACCGTCGTGCGGCAACGGAAATGAAGACTGGCCTGTCGGTTTGGCGATCTCGCCCGGTGCCGCCCCCGCCATCGAACGCCGGCGCCGGCGTGTTGTCGCCCGGCCTCCGACGGTGTGATGGACGCCACACTTGAACTCGTCGGCAGCCGAAACATTCCAATGGTATGTTTTGGGCGGGCCACAGCCGAGGCTGGCCTGCCAAGTTCGCCCCTGTTTGCCAGGGGTGGAGTCGTGCCGGATGTCCATTGGGGACATGGTGGTAAACCCGGGTCGCGACGACAGCCTCGACTGTGCCCGACGACGTGTACGCACCGTTCGGGATTCTGAAACCGTTCCAGCACAACGTAGTTCGCGCCCGGGCGAGGGCGGTAGCTGGGAAACGCCGGCAACGCAGACCGCGCACGGGTCGGGCAATCGTCTGGGAGACCGTCGCCGTCGGGGCATTGGATCGCACCTGAACGAACGGTACTCGGAAGGCATCTGCGCACCAGAGGTCCTGGATTCGACCTATCCGATCAGCACCGGCTGGATGTCCAATCCGTACCGGAGCTGGGAGGCGTCGACCACGTCGTCGACTGCCGCTCGGGCGTGTACTCCGCTGTAGACCAGCCACATCGGGACGCCGTCGACGCCAAGGTCGCGCATCTGCTCCGCCAGTGCCTCCAGCAGCGCGGCCGTCGAGTCCCGTCCCGTGTACTCCACCACGATGCACGGCGTCACTCCGGCGTCGGAGAAGGACGCCAGGCCCCTGCCCACGACCCCGTTCTCCAACTCGGTGCGCCCGATGCGCATGGGAAGCAGGTGCCGGCGGCGGTGGACGTCCGCGGTCGAGGTCTCCGCCGCACCGTGGCGGCGATCGGTCTGGAAGTTCCGGACCTTGTCGAAGAGGTCGGCGCGCGACCCGATGTTCTTGACCAGCAGCGGTGTGATGGACAGCCGCGGTGTGTCGGTGGGAGACGCCACGCGGCGCCGGTGGTCGCGGATGAGGCTCGAGGCGAGCTCGGGCGACACCGGTGAAACCTCGTCGTCGCGTTGGACGGCAGGACGATTGGTGGCGCGATAGTCGGCGGGCGTCTGCTTGAACCAATCGGAGAAACAGCGGGTGAAGTACTTGACGTCGGAGAATCCGCACCGCGACGACACGTCGCGCATCGTGTACTCGGTTGTGAGCAGCAGTCTCTCGGCGAGCATGACGCGAGCGGCGTTCACGGCGTTGGTGAATCCGATGGCGGCGTTGTCCTTCACGAAGTGCGACACGTAGGACTTGGAGTAGTGGTGCTCTCGCGCCACTTCGTCGAGGAGATCCCTACTGTCCAAGTGGGTTTGGACGTAGGCCATGATGCTGAGGAATCGCTGGCGCGCAGCGGTGGTGAGCGGGCGATCTCGCTGGTAGTAGTCGGCAAGGGAGTACCCGCCGCACAGTGCCCGGATCAGATCGGCGGCAGGCACGTCCGCCGCCGTGGCGTCGACGGCCTCGACCGTGTCGAGCAGCAACCCGCGAAGCAGCGCTTCCTGTCGTCGGTACCGCGGCAAGTCGAAGGACTCGCACGCAAACATCATGCCGTCGGAGAACGGGTCGACGTTCCGAAACGCTTCGAGGTCGAAGTGCAGGACCGCGGTCACGTTGTCCGGCGATCCGACGTGGACGTGAGGGTCGGCCCGATTCAGGACGGCGTAGTCGCCGGCGTCGAGGTCGAAGGTCTCGCTGCTGACCCGGGTGTGCAGGGATCCGCGCAGGACGTAGACGATCTCCAGCGCATGGGGGTGGGCGTGGAGGTTGGTGCGCGCGATCGCGGTGACGCAGGCGCTGACCCGGGTTCCTGGCGCAAAGCCGATGTGGACGTCGAGCACCCGACCACGGTAGTCCTGGGTGTCAGGTCGCCGCTGGTTGACGCGATTCGTCGACGGCTCCGCCGTCCTCGGCGGACATGTCGAGGTCCTTGGGAGGAAGGCGGAAGCCCTTGGTGGTGACGCCGAGGTAGACGACACCGGCGGCGAGCCACACCAGGCCCAGGATCTTGGCGTGCACGTCCACGTTGTAGAGCAGCGTCGCGCAGACCGCCATCCCGATGCCGGGGAGCACCAGATACCGCGCGAGGTCGCCGGCGGTGCGGCGGCCGCCGCGGACGACGAAGTGGTTGATGACCGCGTAGTTGACCATGATGAAGCCGCTGAGGGCGCCGAAGGCAACCAGTGCGGCCGCACCAATCAGATTGTCGGCGTAGAAGATTGCGGTCAGGGCGATCGCCGTCATCAACAGAATGTTGTTCACCGGCGTCTGGAAGCGGTCGTTGAGCGTGCCGAAGAAGCGCTGGGGGAGCACGCCGTCTCGGCCCATTCCGTAGAGGATGCGCGACGCCGCGGCCAAGCCGGCGATGGCGCAGACCATGCTCGCCAGGTTGTCGGTGATCAGGAACGCCGTGGACAGGGTGTCTCCGCCGACGCGGACCAGCAGTTCGAAGATGCCGGCGTCGGGGTCTTCGAGCTCGCCGGCGGCGCTCGGCCAGGCGATCTGCAGGAAGTAGGAGATGACGGAGAAGCCGATCCCGGCGGCGATGGGGACGATCAACACCGCTCTGGGCATCGTGCGGGCGGGGTCGACGGTCTCCTCCGCCATCGTCGACACAGCGTCGAACCCGAGGAACGATGCGGCCAGGATGGACGCAGCCCACAACACGTCGGGGCCGTTGAACGAGGCCGGGTTGAACAGCGCGGTGGAATCGAACAGCGTGCCGCTGCCTTCGCCCCGCAGGACGAACGCGACGACGAGGCCGATGAGGACCAGGGCGAACAGAATCTGCGCTGCGACCACCACGGTGTTCACCCCCGCGGCGAGTTTGACGCCGACGATGTTCGTGACGGCGCCGATGGCGGCGGCCAGCACCACCCACACCCAGACCGGGACGGCGGTGACGAATTCGTTCATGTAGATGGCGATGAGCAGGTAGCACACCATCGGCAGCAGGATGTAGTCGAGCAGCATCACCCAGCCGGTGAGGAAGCCGAGGTGTGGATGTACGGCCTTGCGTACGTAGGTGTAGGCCGAGCCGGCGACCGGGAATGCCCGCACCATCTGCGCGTAGCTGTAGGCGGTGAAGAACATGGCCACGGTGGTGGCGATGTAGGCGAGCGTCATCATGCCGCCCGTGAGGGTGGTGACGACGCCGTAGTAGTTGAACACCACCGTCGGCGCCAGGTACGCCAGGCCGAACACCACCAAGTTGCGCAGGTTCAGTACGCGCTTGAGGTCAGTCATTCGGCAAATGTAGAGACGAAGGCGCCACGTGCGCAGTGCCGAGCGGCATCACAGCCGAATCGTCCTGAGGACACAGCGCGATCGTCATGTCGCGCCGGCCGCCCGGACCCATAGGTTCCGTTCATGGGAATGGTGCTGACCAACGCGACGCTCTACACCGCCGACCAGGACGTGCCGACGGCCGACACCGTGGTCATCGAAGACGGCGTGATCACCTACGTCGGTGACGCGGACTCCTGGGTCGACGACGGGCACCTGCCGGTCTACGACCTCGGCGGCCGTTGTGTCGTGCCCGGATTCGTCGACTCGCACACCCATCCGAGCATGGTCTCGCAGAGCTTCTGGCACGTGCGGCTGCCGTGGACCACCGACGTCGACGAGATCCTGCGTTTCATCCGGGAGTACGCCGAAGCGCACCCCCCGGAGGAGGTGCCGTTCCTGTACTTCGAGTACTACCCCAGCGCCACCTTTCAGAACGGTCCGCCCACCAAGGAGCTGCTGGACACGGCCGTGTCGGACCGGCCGTGCCTCTGTCAGGACTTCAGCGAGCACGAGCACTGGGTCAACAGCAAGATGCTCGAGATGATGGAGATCACCAGGGACACGGCGGATCCGGTTCCCGGCCTAGAGATGTTCGTCCGCGACGAGAACGGTGAACCGACGGGTCTGCTGCGGGAACTCGTGCATCTGCACTTCGTGGACCGGCTCTACGAGAAGATCGGATGGACGCCGCCGCAGCAACTCACGGCCGAGCGGGTCGGTCAGTTCTTCCGGTTCATGACCGAGCACGGGGTGACGGCGGTGTTCGAGGCGCTGGTCGACGACGACGAGATCCTGAAGGCGGTCGTCGAGTTGGATCGGCGCGACGAGCTCAACGTGTATTACGAAGGGGCGCTGCGCTTTCGTGGGTTGGAGGATCTTCCCGGCACGATTCGTCGGCTGAAGCGCTATCACGCGGAGTATTCAAGCGCGCACGTCGGCATGAACACGCTGAAGCTCTTCCTCGACGGCACCAACGAAAGCGGTAACAGCGCCGTCCTGGCGCCGACCTGCAGCCACGCGTCCGGATCTCACCTCGGCGACATCGGCCTCGACGTCGACGAGCTCACCGAGTGCCTCCTGTCGTGCAACGGCGAGGGCGTCGACGTCCACGTGCACCTGGTCGGTGACCGAGCCTTCCGGGTGGCCTGCGACGCGGTGGAAGCGGCCCGCGCAACGCTGCTCGCCGACGACGGCCGGTGGACGATCCAGGTGACACTGGCGCACTGTGAGCTCGTCGACCCCGCCGACGCGCACCGTCCTGCCGAGCTCGGGATCATGGTGAACTGGACGGCGCACTGGGCCGGTGGCTACTTCGGGGAGGGCGCCAAGAAGCACCTGGGTGACGAGCGCTGGAACCGCATGTACCGCTTCAACGAAATGGTGGGCAGCGGCGCCGTCCTCGCGCTCTCCAGTGACGTCGTGACCGCCTACGAGCTGCACAGGGCAAATCCGTTGCTGGGCATGCAAATTGCCGGGACGAGGGTCGACCCCGAGTATCCCCTGGACCCCGCGGTGTATCCGGGCAGCGTGCGACCGACGGCCGATGCCACGCTGTCGCGGGAGCTGCTGTTCAACGGCTACACGATCAACGGCGCCAGGCAGATGCGGCTGGCGGATCGAATGGGCTCGTTGACGGTCGGCAAGGTCGCCAACGCGACGGTGCTGAGTCAGGACCTCTTCGCCGTCCCGGCTGATTCGCTCGGCGAGATCAAGGTCGACGCGGTGCTCTTCGAGGGCAAGGTGGTCGCCGGTTCGCTCTGACCCGGGTGGGGCGTAGCCGGGCGACGACGCACTCGGTCATGTGCGGCCGTGGTTCAGAGCGCTGCGAGCGCCGCGCGCAGGCGGTCGGCGAGATTGCCACCGCCGCGGGCGTACATCGGCCCACACCCGTCGCAGAGCACCCGTTGCAGGCGTGCCATCCCCCGAGCGCTCACCCGTCGCGGTGAATGCAGTCGCAGGGTGATCTGGTCGATCACGTCTTCGGCGGCGGCGACGTTGCCCGGGTTCACGGGCACCGTCGGAGCCCACAGTGGGCGGCCCCGATGCGATTCGACGACGGCCCGGCGAAGGGCACGGGCAGTCGCATGGCGTTCGTCGTCGGATTCGAGGCGGGCGGCGCGGATGGCGAGTGCGCTGCCGACCGGTCCGACGAATCCCGTGGCCAGCTGTCGGTCGAGGTGGCCCACGAGGAGTCGCGCCGCCAGCCGCGCGCGTAACGATCCCCGGTCCGCCGCGGTCGCGGGGAGGCCGACACCGGTGTTGGGGGTCTTCTGGTTGGTCTGCTCGTTCACTGTCGTCCTCGTGGTGTGGTCTGGGGTCTACCCACGGTGAAACGAGCGCGAGCCGGTTCGTGTTCGCGCGGGCCCGATCCTCGAGCGCGACGGGCCGCGACGGAATGAAAATTCGATCTATGCCGTTTAGAGAAATGCAATGTGCAATATATTGGCGACACACCGAGACGGCTCGCGTCACGCCCGATCGGTGCAGTCACTACCTGGAGAGGGTGCGAATGATGTTCCACGCGTTCAAGACCGCGATGACGGCGGCGACGGCCGGAGTCGTCGTGGCGGCGCTGACGGTCGGCTGCGGAGGCGCGCACGCCACGGATCGAGCTGAGAAGCCGACGGTGGTTCTGGTTCACGGCGCGTTCGCCGACTCGTCGAGCTGGAACGGGGTCGTCAGGGCGCTGACGGCCGACGGGTATCCGGTCGTCGCGGTCGCCAATCCGTTGCGAGGCCTGGCCTCGGATGCCGAGCACGTGCGCAGTGTGGTCGACGACGTGCAGGGCCCGGTCGTGGTGGCCGGGCACTCGTACGGCGGGTCGGTTGCGAGTCAGGCCGCCGACGGCCTGCCGAACGTCAAGGCCCTGGTGTACATCGCCAGCTTCATCCTCGAGGCGGGGGAGAGTACGGGGCAGCTGGCGGCGAAATTCCCTGGCGCCCAACTGGGGCCGACGCTGAAGTCCGTGCCGGTCCCGGGGTCCGGGGGCGACGACTTCTACATCGAGCCGGACCAGTTTCGCAGGGTGTTCGCCGCGGACGTTCCAGAGGACGTCACCGCGTTGATGGCCGTCGCGCAACGCCCCATCGCGGCCGTCGCACTGGAGGAACCGGCCACCAAGGCCGCGTGGAAGTCCATTCCGTCGTGGAACTTGATCACCACCGACGATCTCGCCATCCCTGCGGAGTCCATGCGGTTCATGGGGGAGCGGGCGAAGTCGCACTCGCTGGAAGTCAAGGCGTCTCATGCGGTGGCCGTGTCGCAACCAGATGTGGTCGCGGACTTCATCACCCAGGCCGCACGCGCCACGGTCGGCTGACCGGCCGGCACCAGGCTTCGTCACCGTGGCATACGAGAGAGGGAACGGCCACATGCAATCGATCAACGAAGAAGACATCACCGCCGTCGCCGAGGAACGGTGGTCAACCGCCCACGATCCGAGACTGGCCGAGATCATGTCGGCGTTGGTTCGCCACCTGCACGACTTCGCCCGCACCGTCGGACTGACGGAGCCGGAATGGTTGGCCGCCATCGGGTGGCTGCGTCGGACCGGACAGATCAGCGACGGCAAGCGTGAGGAATTCATCCTCGCCTCAGACGTCTTGGGCCTGTCGACGCTCGTCGTCGAAATGAACCAGCGGTTCGACGCGGCCGCCACGCCGGCGACGGTGCTCGGCCCATTCCACGTAGACGGCTCGCCCATGATGGACTTCGGCGCGGACATGTCCGAGGGTGCGCCCGGCAGGCCGCTGTTCATCGTCGGCACGGTCCGTCGACCGGACGGCAGGCCCGTGGCCGACGCGGTGCTCGACGTGTGGCAGGCCGACGCGGACGGCGCCTACGAGGCCCAGCTGGACGTCGACGAAGCGCGGCTGCGCGGGAAGTACACCTCGACGGCGTCGGGAGCGTACTGCCTGCGGACGATCGCACCGCTCGGCTACAGCATCCCGATGGACGGCCCCGTCGGCGAGCTGATCTCGCGGACCGACATCAGCCACTACCGGCCGGCCCACGTCCACTTCCTGATCGACGTCCCCGGCTACGAGCGGCTGGTCACCCACCTGTTCCCGCAGGGGGCGCAGTACCTGGACGCCGACGCCGTATTCGGGGTGAAGGACCGACTGGTCGTCCACTTCGAGCGCCGTGCACCGGGGCCTACCCCGGACGGCCACGTTTGTAATGTGCCGTGGCTGATCGCTCGTTACGACTTCGTGCTGCAACCGAAGATCCCGAGCCAATGACCCCGCGACCCCGTCACGACGACGAACCCACCAGTGAGAAGAGTGTGCACGACATGACGACCCCCGGCGGCCGAATCTCAAGCCCGGCAGTGGAATCCGAGACCAACCATTACGACTACGTGGTGATCGGCGCCGGCTCGGCCGGGTCGGTCGTCGCTGCCCGGCTGTCGGAGGATCCGACCGTCCGGGTGCTTCTGCTCGAGTCCGGTTCGGCCGACACGAGTCCGCAGATCGCCACGCCGCCGGCATGGCCGGCGCTGTGGGGAACCGACGTCGACTACGCCTACGACACCGTCCCGCAAGCGAACGCCGATGGCCGCAGCCGTAACTGGCCGCGGGGACACACCCTCGGCGGCAGCAGCAGCGTCAACGCGATGGTGTTCCTGCGCGGCCACGCCAGCGACTTCGACACCTGGGCCAAGACCGGGTGCACGGGCTGGGACTACGAGTCGGTGTTGCCCTACTTTCGGCGGATCGAGACCGTGCCAGGGAGCGATCCGCGGTACCGCGGCACCGACGGACCGATGCGACCCGCGCCTGCGTCACCGGAGATCGCGAACCCGCTGTCCCGCGTCTTCGTCGACGGCGCCGTCGCGGCCGGTTTCCCGGTGACCGACGACTTCAACGGCGCCACCGCCGAAGGTGTCGGATGGCACGACCTGTCGATCTCGCAGGGCAGGCGACAGAGCACCGCCACCGCGTACCTGCATCCGGTGAGCGGTCGCCGACCCAACCTGACCATTTCGACCGAGTCCCGGGCGAGCCGTCTGCGCATCGAGGGAAACCGTTGCGTCGGAGTCGACTTCGAGCGTCGTGGCCAGTCGATGACCGCTTGGGCAGACGCCGAGGTCGTCCTCGGCGCAGGCGCGGTGGACTCGCCACGGTTGCTGCTCCTGTCCGGGGTGGGGCCGGCCGCGGAGCTCGAAGCCGCCGGCGTAACCGTCGTGCACGACCTGCCGGGAGTCGGCCGCAACCTGCACGACCATCCGCTGTGTGGGGTCGTCTACGAAGCGACGCAACCGATCCCCGCCGCCCAGACCAACCACGCCGAGACCTCCATGCAGTGGCGCAGCGACGAGTCGCTCACCGGTCCCGACATGCAGCTGATGTTCATTCACGTGCCGTTCCACCTACCGCACCTGACGACTCCCGCCAACAGCTTCACGTTCGGGATCGCGACGGTGCCCGAAGCCCGTGGCTCGATCCGCCTCGCAGGTCCGGACCCGAGCACCGCGCCGCTGATCGATCCGAACTATCTCGGTGCGGAGTCCGACGTGCAGCGAATGTTGCACGGCCTGAGCGTCGTCCGTGAGATCGCGGCCAGTGCACCGTTCCGGCCGTGGCGCGGACGCGAGCTGCTCCCCGGTCCCGGCGTCGACGACGAACCGGCGCTGCGTGCCTTCCTGGCCCACGCCACCGGCACGTACTACCACCCCGTCGGCAGTTGTGCGATGGGCACCGGATTCGAGGCCGTGGTCGACCCGGAGTTGCGGGTGCGCGGACTGACCGGTCTGCGGGTGGCCGACGCCTCGATCATGCCCAGGATCGTGTCCGTCAACACCAACGCCGCGACCATCATGATCGGCGAGAAGGCGGCCGACCTGATCCGTGGCTGAACGTCTCGACCAACTCCCCGAACGTGACGTCCGACGGGATCGCGGTGCTTGCGCGACTCGGCGGTTCGTACTTCCCAAAGCTCTCAACGGACAGGACACGACGTGTTACCACTCCCGTCTCGCCGACGGCCCAGCGGCCCGGGCCCGCACGGATGCCGCCGAGGTGCCGAACACGGGGTTCGCCACCGACTGGAACGACGTTTCACCAGCGAGGCACTTCCGCTGCACGGTGAGTTACTCCGAGTGGCGCGCCGCTACACGGTGAACCTCCACGACGCGGAGGACCTCGTGCAGGAGACGTTCGTCAAGGCGTGGTCGAGTTACGAATCCTGCACGCCAGGTTCGAACGTTCGCGCCTGGATGAAGCGCATCATGGTCAACATCTGGATCGACGACTACCGCAAGGCTCAGCGACGTCCCAGGGCGGTGCTTTCCGGCTCGGCCGGTGACGCCTCGTTCGTCGTCGAGGGTTGGCGGAGGGCCGCCGCGCCCTCCGCCGAGGAGACGGCACTGGATCTGCTCGCCAATGCGGCTCTGCTGCAGATCATTCGACAGCTGCCGGCCGACCTGCAGTCGGTGCTGTTCTACGCCGACATCTGCCAATTGCCGATGAAGGCGATCGCCGAGATCGAAGGCGTTGCGGTGGGCACGGTGGGATCGCGCCTCCATCGGGCCCGTCGTCAGTTGCGTTCGGCCTTGCCGGACGAGGCGGCGCGGGGCGGAGCGGTCACGGTCTCGGGTGAACGACGTTCAACCCCATGATGTTTGCGCGGACGGCACCGGCGGTTCGCCGCTGCCGTCCGCTGCACGTCATGGCCTAAGATATTTTGCATGCCGGTGCCGGATGAACACGGAAGACATCGACGGTCGCTGCTCCGCGACCAGGCATACCTGTCGATTCGGGATGCCATCGTCAACGGCACGCTTGCTCCCGGAGAGACGTTGCGCGATCCCGAACTGGAGCAATGGCTCGGGATCAGCCGCACTCCGATCCGGGAGGCCATCGCCCGGCTGGAGACGGCTGGCCTGGTTCACACGCTGCCCGGTCGGTCGACCGTCGTGACGACGATCGAGCGCACCGCGGTGCTGGACGCACAGGCCGTCGCGGCCGCCCTGCACGCGCTCGCGGTCCAGATTGCGGTTCCGTTGATGGGGAAGCAGGACTACGCCGCCTTGACGCGGGCGAACAAGGAGTTCGCCGCCGCCGTCTCGGCGGCCGACCCCGAGTCCGGGATGCGTGCCGACGATCTGTTCCATGGCATCTTCGTCGTCGCCAGCCTGAACCAGGCGATCCCCGTCGCCCTCGAGCAGGTGACGCCGGTGCTACGCCGAGTCGAGTTCCTTCGCTTCTCGTCGCTTTCCGGCCGTCAGTCGATAGCGCAGCACAAGGACATCATCGAACTGTGCCGCCAAGGGGACGCAGAGGGCGCCGCGGAGGCCACCCGACGAAACTGGGAGGCCCTGTCGCCGATCTTGGACGAGCTCGACGCGTAGTGACGACGCCGCGCCGGTCGCCCCTCAGCGATTCGGCGACAGTGCTCCGGCCAACGTCGTGAGGACGTCGTCGTTCACGCGGTAGTACGCCCACCTGCCCCGTTGGTCGCGGCTGACGAGGCCGGCGTCGACGAGGATCTTCATGTGATGCGACACCGTGGGTTGACTCAACCCGAGTGGTTCGGTGAGGTCGCAGATGCAAGCTTCGCCTGCGTCGGATGCCGCGATGAGCGACACCAGCTTGACCCGCGCCGGGTCGGCGAGCGCCTTGAACATGGATGCGAGCCGCTCGGCGGCAACGGTTTTCAGGACACCCCCGGTCAGTGGGGAGCAACAGGCGGTCAGGTCGGCGGGGCGCTGCTGGCGGCCGGGTCCCGGCCTCGAGTCACGGGGTTGAGTCGGTGAGCGTGGAGTAGAGGCGGTGCACGCGGGTGGCGATGTCGTCGCGAATGAGGCGCATCCGCTTGAGACCGTCGACGCCCCGTTCGGAGGGTTCGTCGGTGTCCCAGTTCTCGACCGTGATGCCCGGCAGCGGATCGAGGCGGGCTTCCCGGCCCAACGTGACCACGACGTCGACGGTTCGGGCCAACTCGTAGTCCACCGGCGTCGGCGCCTCGGCGGTGACGTCGACGCCGACTTCCAGAAGCGCTCGTACGGTGAGGTCGTTGACGGCGATGCCGGGTGCGGTGCCCGCCGAATGGACCTCGACGGCGTCACCGGCGAGTTGGCGCATCAGTCCGGCGGCCATCTGCGACTTGCCGCTGTTCCTCACGCAGACGAACAACACCGACGGCGTGGTCATCAGGCCGTCCGTCCCGTCGAGACGGCGGCGCGTTGGTCGGCGAAACGGCGTCGCAGTGCCAGTGACACGTAGACCAGGCCGACGAGGACGGGTACCTCGATCAGTGGGCCGACGACGCCGGCCAGCGCTTGGCCGGAGGTGGCGCCGTAGGTGGCGATGGCGACGGCGATCGCGAGTTCGAAGTTGTTGCCGGCCGCGGTGAAGGCCAGGGTGGTGGTGCGTTGATAGCCCAGGCCCATCGCGGCGCCGAGCAGATATCCGCCGCCCCACATGACGGCGAAGTAGACGAGCAACGGAAGCGCGATGCGCATCACGTCGAGGGGTCGGCCGGTGATCTGTTCTCCTTGCAGCGCAAAGAGAATCGCGATGGTGAACAAGAGGCCGTAGAGCGCCCACGGCCCGACGCGGGGCAGGAACGTGGACTCGTACCAGTCGCGGCCCATGGCGTTCTCACCAAGTCGGCGGGAGAGGTAGCCGGCAAGGAGGGGGATGCCGAGGAAGATGAGTACGGACTTGGCGATCTGCCAGGGCGACGTGTCGATGGTGGTCTGCTCGAGGCCGAGCCAGCCGGGCAGGACCGTCAGGTAGAACCATCCGAGGACGGCGAACATCAGGACCTGGAAGATCGAGTTGAGCGCTACCAGGACGGCGGCGGCTTCGCGGTCACCGCAGGCGAGGTCGTTCCAGATGACGACCATGGCGATGCAGCGGGCCAGGCCGACGATGATCAGTCCGGTGCGGTACTCGGGCAGGTCCGGCAGCATCAGCCAGGCCAGCGCGAACATCAACGCCGGACCTAACACCCAGTTCAACAGCAGTGAACTGAGCAGCAGCTTGCGGTCACCGGTGACGGTGTCGAGGCGGTCGTAGCGGACCTTGGCCAGCACCGGGTACATCATGATCAGCAGACCGAGGGCGATCGGCAGCGAAATACCGTCGAGCTGAACGCTTTCCAACGCGGTGCCCAGGCCGGGAATCGAACGGCCGAGGAACAGGCCGACGACCATGGCGACGCCGATCCACACCGGCAGAAACCGGTCCAGGGTCGACAACTTGCCCACGACGGGAGAACCCGTCGTCACGCGGTGACCGGCGTGGTGACGTCGAGCAGGGCCGAGATGTCCTGCAGCGCTCCGGGAACCACGGCGTAGTACACCCAGGACGCCCGACGCTGCGACGTCAACAGGCCGGCGTCGCGCAGCACCTTGAGGTGATGGGACACCGTGGGCTGAGACACGTCGACGCCGCCGGAGACGTCGCACACGCAGGCCTCACCACCGGCATGGCTGGCGATCGCACTGAACAGTCGCAAGCGCACCGGATCGGCGAGCGCCCTGAGCTTCTTGGCGACGTCGACGGCGGCACGCTCCGACAGCGGCTCGCGCAGCATCGGCGCCTTGGCGCAGCAGTCGTCGACGGCGTCGGTCACTGACTTCGACATCCGTCGATATTGACCGATGTCGAATCAGAGTGCAAGCGACGGCGAACCGTACGTCAATCCAGGCCGGCGAGGGTCCTTCGCGCGGCCTCCAGTTCGGCTTCGAGGGCGGCGACCTTGGCGGCCTGCTGGGAACGTGCCTCCTCGATGACCGCGTCGATCGGCACGGAGAGGTCGTCGTGCAGCTCCTTGGCCGCTCGGGAGACGGCGGCTGCGGCGACGGCGAGGTCGCGAGCCAGGAAGGTGGTGCCCTGCTTGAGTTCTGCGCGCCATTCTCCGTCGGCGGTGCCGGTGACGGTCAGCGTCAACTCGAGCGTCTTGCTCTTCTTGGCGGCGGTCTTTCGTGGGGACTTGGCGGGCTTCTGCTCGTCGGGGGCGACGGGGGCGGCCGGCTCGGGGGTCTGGGCTGGGGCGTCGGGAGTGGCGAAATTGGTGGACGGTGCGTCTGCCACGAGGGTGTCTACGGTCATCGGTGCGGCTCTCCTTCGTGAACGTCGCCCGCGATCAGCGGGCCGGTGCGGGGGCCACTTCATTAGAACACGCGTTCGACATTCGATGCCGAAGGGTGCCGGGCGGCTGTCCTCAAGATTGACGACCCCGGTGAATCCGGCAAAGGAAATTCGGTTGCCCGAGGCGCTCCGGCAACGCGCTCGAGGGGCAACTTTCTTCGGTGAACGAGCGTCGACTGAAACGTTTTCGGTTGGGCGGGCCCGCACCGTAATCCTCGATCTTCGACATTTGTGCTCCAGTGCGCACCTATCGTGACCAGCAAATGCAAAGTGGCCGATCGCCGCGATTTTGCCGCCTCCAATTACGGTCGCGACTAATTTGCTGAAATCGTACGTCGACGTCGATTAGCGGTGGCCGAGAATGTTGGGCGGGCGAGTAAACATGCAGCTCAAAGGATAATTTTCGCGGAAACGTGGGTTGGGTCACATGGCAACCGGGCATGTCTTTCTGGGTACGGATCGGCGAGAGTCGTCGAGCCGTAGACCTAGACCAGGAAAGCGAGAGCATCGTGCGGCAAAGTGATGACAGAAACTGGCATTCACCGGCGGTGAAGATAGTCTTCGCGGGGATGGCAACCGTGGCCATCTCTGCAGTCGGCGCCACCATGACGGTGCCGGCCCTGCGCACGGCGACGATGAACGTCACCCCGCTCGCCGCCATCGACGAATCCAGCGACACCATCGGGTTCGCCGACTCCGACATGTACGGCATGACGCCGGCGCAAATCGACGCGCAACTCGACCAGATGCAGGCCATGGGCGTGGAGAACGTCCGCGTGATGATCCCGTGGGCCGGGGTCGAGTACTACCCCGGGTACTACAACTGGAGCACCGTCGACTACATGGTCGACGCCGCCGACTCCCGCGGCATGGGAGTGCTGGGGGTGATCAACTCGACCCCGTTCTGGGCGACCCAGCCGGGACAGCCTGCGCTCAGCGGGGCACCGGCATCACCCGCGGCCTATGGCGAATTCGCCGGTACGGTGGCGCAGCGCTACGCGGGAAAGGTTGGCGCCTACGAAGTCTGGAACGAACCCAACGCGTACCTCTTCTACTCGCCGCAGCCCGATCCGGCGGGATACACCGAGCTGTTGAAGGCCGCCTACCCGCAGATCAAGGCCGCCGATCCGGACGCCACGGTCATCGGTGGCGTCGTCGGCTCGGTGGTCACCTACGGCAACCTCACCATGAACCCGGTCGACTTCGTCGACGGGATCTACGCCGCGGGCGGGGAACCGTACTTCGACGCCCTGTCGTTCCACCCGTACCAATACACGACCCCGTTCTCGCAGGGCGGATACCTGCCGGACTCACCCGTCAACCAACTGTCGGCCATGCATGACCTGATGGTCGCCAACGGCGACGGTGACAAGCTGATCTGGGCGAGTGAGTACGGTGAGCCGAGTTCGGTTGCGGGAGAGGCCAATCAGGCCGCTTACCTTCAGGACATGCTGACGACGTGGCGGACGCTCGGCTACACCGGTCCGGCGTTCGTGTGGACCCTGCAGGATCGAAACACCGCAAGCACCGACCCCGAGGACACCTTCGGCGTCATCCGTTCCGACGGTACGTGGAAGCCCGCCGC
>Ga0209051_1000570_pt1 | contig 44783 bp, 41 predicted proteins | sample AraplaCvi_mMS_r2_2_FD_184286 | JGI IMG/M metagenome (GOLD analysis project Ga0209051, IMG submission 184286) | Arabidopsis root microbial communities from North Carolina, USA - plate scrape MF_Cvi_mMS_r2 (SPAdes) (version 2) | ecosystem: Host-associated > Plants > Roots > Endosphere | place...
ACCGCGAGGGCCGCGAGCGGCTGATCGCCGCCTTCGACATCGTCAACGCCCAGTTCCAGCGGCTGTTCACCCATCTCTTCGGCGGCGGCACCGCCGAGCTGCAGCTGATCGAATCCGACGATCCGCTCGAAGCCGGCCTGGAAATCCTGGCGCGGCCGCCCGGCAAGAAGCCGCAGACCATGACGCTGCTCTCCGGCGGCGAGCAGGCGCTGACGGCGATGGCGCTGATCTTCGCCGTCTTCCTAACCAATCCGGCGCCGATCTGCGTGCTCGACGAGGTCGACGCGCCACTCGACGACCACAATGTCGAGCGCTACTGCAATCTGATGGACGAAATGGCGGCCTCCACCGAAACCCGCTTCGTCATCATCACCCACAACCCGATCACCATGGCCCGCATGAACCGCCTCTTCGGCGTCACCATGGCCGAACAGGGCGTCTCCACCCTCGTCTCCGTCGACCTGCAGACCGCCGAACGCCTGCGCGAGATCGCCTGAGGGGTTGGTGGGGCCGTGGATTCCAGGCTCAAGGCCTGGAATGACGGAGGTTGAAGGGACGGGCGGGCAGGAGGCGTGAACCCGGTAAGGGCAGAACCCGGCTGGAGGCGGCACCGCATTCATATCTGGCGTCCGTCGCTGTTTTGCTGCGGCGGTCACCCCACCCTCCGTCCTCCTCGGGCTTGACCCGAGGATCCATCTTAGCGCCATCAGCAGCAGCGCGTGGATCCGAGACTCAGAGGGCCTGGGATGACCGAGGAGAGGGACGAAACCGGCGGGAGACGGGGCTTGGCGGGCGGCGTTTGGTCATATTGCGTAACAGCGCGCCATACGGCGTGATTTCTGAGGCATGGAAGAGTGGCCCGGGAGGGGCTGAGACACGCAGGCCGACGGCCGAAACCTGCTGAAAAGGCCCGCACTTTCGTCGGAATTTTCGTAAGCACCAAAAAAGGTCGGCTTCTTTGCGGCTCGTACCCCATTTGGGTGATGCTCTTTGCGATGACTTGCATTAGAAGTTGTTTCAACGCAACCTGATGCTTCTGCGGAAACGTGGGCGGTCATATGTGCGTATTGTCGGATTTGCAGGCGGTTTTCCGGGCAGAGGGCAAGAGCCGGAAAATCGGGGGCAGTTCCAGGAGGCGCGCAAAGCGGCTTTCGCAGGAATTGCGTGAAGACCAAGCGATAGGGCATTCCATTACTTGAGGAAAGTGCCCTGGGTTGAGGGACCCCCCGTCCGGTTTTCCTGGCCGGACGGAAACAAGGCTTTGCGGGACATGTTGCAGTCCCGCAAAGCTTTTTTTATGCCGTCTTGGTGCCGGGCGATGTTTCAATCGTTTCGATCGCTGCCCTGCCGAAGATTTATTGTGCAACGCAACATTCTGCCGCATTTGTCGATTTTCATTTCAACACCAACGGATTAAGCTAATCCCGGTTTGGTGTTGGGGGGAAGATGACCAAGTGGGTCTATACGTTCGGCGACGGGCAGGCTGAGGGCCGGGCGCGCGATCACGAGATTCTGGGCGGCAAGGGCGCCAATCTGGCGGAAATGTGCGCGCTGGGTCTGCCGGTTCCGCCGGGGCTGACGATCATCGGCGATGCCTGCAACACCTATTACAGGAATGGCCGCCATATCGAGGACGGCGTAAAGGCCGAGGTGCGCGCCGGCATTGCGGGCATCGAGGCGATCACCGGCCGTCGCTTCGGCTCCGGCAGCCAGCCGCTGCTGCTTTCGGTGCGCTCCGGCGCCCGTGTTTCCATGCCCGGCATGATGGACACGGTGCTCAATCTCGGCCTCAACGACGAGACGGTGCAGGCGCTCGGCCATGATGCCGGCGACGCGCGTTTTGCCTGGGACAGCTACCGCCGCTTCATCCAGATGTATGCCGATGTCGTCATGGGTCTCGGCAACGACGCCTTCGAGGAGATCCTCGAGGACGAGAAAGCCAAGCTCGGCCATGAAACCGATACCGAACTCAGCGCCTCGGAATGGCAGCACATCGTCTCGCTCTACAAGAAGCTGATCGAGGAGGAACTGGAGCAGGAATTCCCGCAGGATCCGGAAGTCCAGCTCTGGGGCGCGGTCGGCGCAGTGTTTTCCAGCTGGAAGAGCGCGCGCGCCGTCACCTACCGCCAGCTCCACAATATTCCCGAAGGCTGGGGCACGGCCGTCAACATCCAGGCGATGGTCTTCGGCAATCTTGGCAATGCGTCTGCGACCGGCGTCGCCTTCACCCGCAACCCCTCCACAGGCGAGAAGGCGCTCTACGGCGAATTCCTGGTCAATGCGCAAGGCGAGGATGTCGTTGCCGGCATCCGCACGCCGCAGAGCATCACCGAGGAGGGGCGGATTTCCTCCGGCTCTGAAAAACCCTCGATGGAAAAGCTGATGCCGGAGGCGTTTCGCGAGCTTTGCCGCATCTGCAGCGAGCTTGAGATCCATTACCGCGACATGCAGGATATCGAATTCACCATCGAGCGCGGCAAGCTGTGGATGCTGCAGACCCGTTCGGGCAAACGCTCGACCCGGGCGGCGATGAAGATCGCCGTCGACATGGTCGATGAGGGAGTGATCACCGAGGACCAGGCGGTGCTGCGCATCGAACCCTCCAGCCTCGACCAGCTCTTGCATCCCACAATCGATCCGCGCGTCACCCGCCAGGTGATCGGCACCGGGCTTCCGGCTTCGCCCGGCGCTGCGACCGGCGCCATCGTCTTCACCGCCGAAGAGGCCGTCGAGGCGGAATCCGAGGGCCGCAAGGTCATCCTGCTGCGCGTCGAGACCAGCCCGGAGGATATTCACGGCATGCATGCGGCCGAAGGCATCCTGACGACGCGCGGCGGCATGACCAGCCATGCGGCAGTCGTTGCCCGCGGCATGGGCATCCCCTGCGTCGTCGGCGCCGGCACCATGCGCATCGATCAGCGCAACGAGCGGCTGCTCGGCATTGGCGTCACCCTGAAGAAGGGCGACATCATCACCATCGACGGCTCGGCCGGCCAGGTGCTGAAGGGCGAGGTGCCGATGATCCAGCCGGAACTCTCGGGCGATTTCGGCCGGATCATGGGCTGGGCCGACCGCGCCAGGCGGATGACGGTACGCACCAATGCCGATACGCCGGCCGATGCGATGGCCGCCCGCTCCTTCGGGGCCGAAGGCATCGGCCTTTGCCGCACCGAGCACATGTTCTTCGAGGGCGAGCGCATCCATGTCATGCGCGAGATGATCCTGGCCGTCGATGAGAAGGGCAGGCGGCTGGCGCTCGACAAGCTGCTGCCGATGCAGCGGCTGGATTTCACCGGTCTCTTCACTGTCATGCACGGCCTGCCGGTAACGATCCGCCTGCTCGACCCGCCGCTGCACGAATTCCTGCCGAAGACCGATGACGAGGTGGCCGAAGTCGCCTTCGCCATGGGCATGGAAGCGCAGGCGCTGCGCCAGCGCGTCGATGCGCTGCACGAGTTCAACCCGATGCTCGGCCATCGCGGCTGCCGGCTGGCGATCTCCTATCCTGAGATCGTCGAGATGCAGGCCCGCGCCATCTTCGAGGCGGCGGTTGCCGCGGCGAAGGAGACCGGGGCGGCCGTCGTGCCGGAGATCATGGTGCCGCTGGTCGGCCTGCGCTCCGAGCTCGATTACGTCAAGGCCCGCATCGACGAGGTCGCCGGCGATGTGATGAGCGAGGCCGGCATGAAGATCGATTATCTCGTCGGCACGATGATCGAGCTGCCGCGGGCGGCGCTGCGCGCCCATGTGATTGCCGAAGCCGCAGAATTCTTCTCCTTCGGCACCAACGACCTGACGCAGACCACCTTCGGCATCTCGCGCGACGATGCCTCGGCCTTCATCCCCACCTACCAGCGCAAGGGCATCATCGAGCATGACCCGTTCATCTCACTCGATTTCGACGGGGTCGGCGAATTGATCAGCATCGCCGCGGAACGCGGAAGGCGCACCCGCAACGACATGAAGCTCGGCATCTGCGGCGAACATGGCGGCGACCCGGCCTCGATCCGCTTCTGCGAAACGATCGGCCTCGACTATGTCTCCTGCTCGCCGTTCCGCGTGCCGATCGCCAGATTGGCGGCCGCGCAGGCGGTCATATCAGGCGGTCTGAAAGACCTCCGGGGGAAATAGTCGGCTCGGCCTCAATGATGATGGTGCCAGCGATCGCGGTAGATATAGGGCCCGTTCAAATCCCAGGCCATGCTCTGCATCATCTCGGCACTCTGCGCCCGCGATTCGGCCCGCCGGTCGAGATCGATGCGCTGAAGGCAGGTGGCAAAACCATCGGTGCCGCGGCGGAAACCATAGCTTAAACACCGCTGCTCATCCGCCGCCCGCCGCTCCTCCGGCGTCATCGTCTGGCAGGCGGACAGGCCGGTGATGGCGGCGAGAAGGGTGATGAGGAGAGCGATGCGCATCGGGGTATTCCTTGCTTTTCCCGGAGGAAATGCCATTCGGGTGCGGGCGTCAAGCTTCGGGCCGCGGGCGTGCCCCTGGTTTCGCTGGCGGATGGCCGACAGGGATGTCTACCTGTGAATGGTTTCTCCTGCCCACCCCACCTTCCGCCATGCTCGGCCTTGAGCCGAGCATCCATCAGCGGCAGTGGCATGGATCCCAGGCTCAAGGCCTGGGATGACGGAGAGTGCGGTTGGCGTTTTCGTCAAAGCCGCCAAACCAGGGAGACTCCGCACAAGAACGAGCGAGTGTGACGGTCAAGCCGCCCCGGCCGGATCGCCGATCGGCAGCAGCGCCGGATTGAGCGGCGGGTCCTGCGGGTTTTTCGTATCGCCGGGGTCCTGGGCAGGCGTCAGTGGCGGTTTTTCCTGGATGCGGTCGGGAATGCCGGGTGTTGGCGTCGGCCCGCGCGGCGTATCGGTTGTCGGTGTCGGAATAGGATCTCTGTTCGGCATGATGGCCTCCTTTTCGAGGAGGGGAACGGCACCGCCGGAAGATGGTTCCACTTTCACGAGCCGGCATTCCTCTGTATGAGAAGGCCTCAAGCATGAGGACGAGCATGGCCATCCGCGATCGATTTTCGAAGAAACTGAACTGCCCGCAATGCGGCAATGAGGGCTTTGCCGAAGCCTCGGAGATCGACGATCCCAAGCGCAAGCACCCGGATTTCAAGGTCGATCAGCTGCCGCGCGGTTTTGGCGTGCAGCGGCCGTCCAACCACCAGGAAAGCTTCATGCTGAAATGCGAATGCGGCCGCAAGTTTCCCTTCCGCAGCCTGGCGGAGGCTGCGGCCGAGCGGCGCTAGAACGCAGGGTCAAACTTAAATCCGCTCCAGCAGCTCGATGAAGGCATCGGCGAAACGCACCAGATGCGCGGTCTCCTCGTTGGGCGCCTGCATGCGGATTTCGGTGCCGGCATAATCGAGCAGCGCCAGCACGACGCGCATCTGACTGCCGCCATCGGGAATGCGCAGCACGGCGATGCGCCGGCAATCCGCGACAAGGCCGCCGGCCGGCAGGTCGAACAGCAGCTCGCCGCCCGACCGCTGTGCTGCCTGGCGCACTGCCTCGCAGAAACCGGCATCGCCGCCGGCATAACCTTCGAGCGAAAGTTCGAGCTCGACGAGCTCCAACGGCAGCATCGGTTCGCTGTGGTCGATCCCGCCAAGCGCAGACGCCTGTGGCCTGGCTGCTATCTCGGGTGAAATCATCCCGTCTCTCCTTGCCTTTGAATTCGGAGATGAAACCGCGGCAGAATGACCCTTTTTAACCATATCAGCAAGGGCTCATGAAATGGCCCCGTCTTCGCCTCGCCTTTCGCCTCGGCCATCCCAGGCGGATTCCGGCTGATATTCCAAGACAACAGTTTCAATTCAGCCGAAACCTGCCCAGATCCGGATGATTTTGGGCCGGGCTGGCCAAAAATCTGAATCCGGATCCAAATCAAAGAAATAGAGCATGATGTCGTCCGAAAACCGCTTCACACTTTTCGGCATCATGCTCTAAACAGGGTTATGGCGATTTGCGTTGTTTGATGGCGCGGCGCTGACGAGCAACCGGTAAGTTTGATGGCCATCCGTTTCGACCGTCCCGTTTCAGGCGCCGCCCGCTTTTCGCGGCTGCTCGGGGCGTTTTCGCTGGTTCTGGCGCTGGCGGTGCTGATCGCTCATCGCTTCGGCGGCCTCGCCACCCCCTATCTCGTGCTGCTTCTGATCGCCGCCGCCGGCTGCGGGCTGCTGGCCGCCATGCTGGCCGCAGTCGGCCTGCGCAGCCTCTGGATGACAGGCGCCGAGGGCGGGCTCGCCGCACTCGCCGCCCTGATCTATGCCGCCTTTCCGCTCGGCATCGGCGCCTTCGCCGCCGAGCGGTACATGACGCTGCCTGATATCTACGACGTCTCCACTGACCCGGTCGCAGCCCCTGACTGGCTGTCGACCCCGAAATCCGATCAGATCTGGCTGAAGCGCAATCTCGTGACGCCGGAGGATCGCGAAAAGCAGATATCAGCCTATCCCGAGCTGACCGGCCGGCGCTATGAGGGCGCGCTCGACCGCGTGCTGGAAGCGGTGCGCAAGGTCGCCAAGCAGAGCGGCTTTACCATCGTCAGGAGCACCGGCACCAGCGAGCCGGACCGCGACCCGGAGGACGGACCGGCCAAACCCGAGCCCGGCGACGAAGCCGTTGCCGATGCGCCCGGCATCATTCCCGTGCCGACGCCGCGCCCCTATGACGACGATGTCGCCAAGCTGATCCGCGGCGCCAACGGCGTGACGCTGCAGGCGAGCAACCGCACGCTGATCCTCGGCCTGCGCTTCGATATTCTTATCCGCCTGCGCGAAGAGGCCGAAACCACCTTCGTCGACATCCGCGTCGCCTCCCGCTACGGCCAACACGACCTCGGCTTCAGCGCCGCGATCGCTGGGGATTATTTGAAGGCGCTGGACGCCGAGTTGCTGGGGATTGCGGGTGGGTGAGCAACGGTGGCGCAATGCGGCAGCAATCGATCCAGTGAATCGATTGCAGTGGGTGAGCCGAGGTGCCGCGGAGCGGCAGCAATCGATCCAGTGAATCGATTGCAGCGGCGAACGCCCTGAGCCCAAAGCGGAGGGCCGGGAGAGGGTGCGGCAGGCTCGACATTCTTACGATGCCGCGAATTCGACGATCGGCCTCTGGAGAGACGGCGACACGCACAAAGATCAGCCCTCATCCTGATGTGCCCCGCAGGGGCCTCGAAGGACGGGGGCGGGTGGCTGGATTGCCGCGGCATCGCGAAGGTGGCCAGCCCCGTCCTTCGAGGCTTCGCCCTGCGGGCTACGCATCTCGGGATGAGGCTGGAGAGGGCTCACTCCATCACCAACCACCCCGTATATCTCACCACCAACCCCGTCAGCCGCCCGCCGATCTCGACGTGAAAATGGAACCGCCCCTCACGTTCCTCCTCGAACGTCTCCCCGCCAGGCGCCAGAAACAGCGGCAGCGGCATCCCGCAAAACGACCAGCCGCGCACCGCCAGCCGCAGCCTCTCCCCCTCCGGCACCAGCGCCACCAGCACCCGGAACGGCCCGAACACCTCGGCGAGCAGATGCCGGTCGCGGCCCTTGCCCTCGAGCTGCAGGCTGTGGAAGCACCTATTCCCGAAATGCCGCGTCCAGATCTCCTTCTCGCCATCGGCGGTAAAGCGCACCGTGACCGGCACATCCTCGCCCGCCGGGGGAAAGCCGATCAGCCGGGCGACGATCCTCGCCAGCCACCCGCTGCCGCGCTCGACCCGCGCCCGACCGGAGGCGACACGGGCGCTGCCCGAATATCCGCCCGCATGCATGGCTGATATGGCCGGCGGCAGCCGCGCGAAGGCGCTGCCGAGGACCCTGTGGTAAAGCGACAGGCCGGCACCCTCGCTTTCCGCCCTGATCCCTGTTGCAATCGAGAACCGCCGGAATTCCGCTTCGAAATCTTCCAGCTGCAATTCCCCCGTCGCCGGCCGCGCGCCGCTTGCCGGCCGGACGCCGCGCAGCAGCCGGCGCACCAGCACCGCCACGCCGGTGACCGGAATGAACGGCCCGTCATCACCCTCGGCAATCAAATGCCAGCCGCAGGCAAGCGGTTTGCCGGCGGCATCGAGGCCGCTCAGGCGCACGAACATGCCGCCGCGATGCTCACCGATCGCCAGGCCGTGGCTCGCCCGCTGCATGAGCCGCGCAAACGGCGTGAGCGACGGCAGCAGCTTCCGCCGCGTGAGACCTGCCGCAAGCCCAAGCAGCCGCTGCAGCAGCTGCGGCTCCGTGCCGACCCCGGTGAAGCTCGATTGCAGGCCGGCAAAGCGGCCCTGCAGCAGCGCCAGATCCGGCGCATCGACCAGCAGGAAATTCCGGCTCTTGAGCGGCGCCACCCCGGGCGGGGCGACCGTCACCCGCATCGCCTCGATCAGCCCGCGCGCCTGCACCGGCCGCCCCTGGCGCAGCACCGAGACCGGCTTGCCGGCATAACTGGCGATTGCTCTCACGACATTGAGCCCAATCTTCACATGTGCCGACGGGGCAATGCCGGCGGCCACCGCATCGATCCGGGAAAACCGCGGCGCCATCACATCGAGCGCGGCGAAGGACAGCGCCGGCAGGCTGCTGAGGCCGGAAAGCGCAAACACGCCCTTCGCTCTCGCCTCGGCATCGAGCCCGCCGATGGCGGCGACGAAGCCGGTGCTGTCGGCGAGATCGGCATAATCGATGTCGAGCCCGATGCAGGCGCGCACCACCTTATAGGGGTCTTGCCCGAAGCTTTGAAACGGCCCGGAGGCATCGATGACGAGATCGGGCCGCAGCCGCGTCAGCTGTTCGGCGAGATCGCCGTCGCGATCGAAGCGCACTGCCTGCAGCGTTGCCCCGAGATTGCTGCTTCCCAGGCCCTCGGATCCATCTTTCGGGGATCTGAGATCGGCAACGAAATCGTCGGCCTTTTCAAGCGACCGCCCGGCGATCAACAATCTCAGCCGCGGTTCGTCGCCAAGCAGCCGCGCCAGCCGGCCGCCGAAGGTGCCGTAGCCGCCGATGATCAGCAGCGAGAGCCGCTCGCCGCTCATGCGATGAAACGGCTGCGCTGCTCCGCCGTCGGCACCATGCAGCTCTGCCGGCCGGCGATCTTCAGCCGGTTGCGGGCGATGAATTCATAGAGCGTATCGGCAAGGCGGCGCGGCAAGAGCCGGAACAGCTTGACCAGCGAATAGGGAAAGCCGAGGCCGGCCACCATGCGGATCGACCCATCCGACTTGAAGAAGGCGCGGCCATTCTCGATGAGGATATTGGTTTCGTAATCGCGCTCATTCAGCCCATAATGCCGGTAGAGCGCTGCGCCGAGCGGCGACTGGGCGGCGAGGAAACGGTAGCGCCGCTGCCTGTCGTGCTTCAGCGCGAATTTCACCCAGCCGGAGCAGAAGACGCATTCGCCATCGAAGACGATCAGCGGCTGGTCATCGGCAAAATCAGGCACATCGGCATCGCTGCGATAGCTGTAAGCGGCACGCGTCATGGTAATCTCCCCATCTCCCGCTTACAACAGCCGGTAGGTGGCGGCAAGCGAAGGCGGCCCATCGGCCGCAATCTCGCCGCGCTCCATGAGATTCTCGATATGGGCGAGCACCGAAAGGGCGGCCGCCCGATGCAGCCTCGGATCGGTATCGCGATAGATCACCTTCACCATCTCGGCAATCTGAGTGTCGCCCGCCTGGACGCGCGTGAGCACCGCCTGCTCGCGCCTGAGGCGATGCGCCTTCAGCGCTCGGAGGAATCCGGCCGGCTCCATCACCGGCCCGCCATGGCCGGGCAGCAGCAGCCGGTCGTCGCGCGCAATCAGCCGGTCGAGCGAGGCCATGTAATCCGCCATCGAACCATCCGGGGGCGCGACGATCGAGGTCGACCAGGCCATGACGTGATCGCCGGAGAAGAGGATGTCGCGACCCGCAAGCGCGAAGGCGGCATGATTGGCCGTGTGCCCCGGTGTCAGCACCGCGCTCAGCGCCCAGCCGTCACCCGATAGGGTCTCGCCGTCACTGAGCGTTATGTCGGGCACGAAGGATAGATCCGAGCTTTCGGCAAAGGGATTGATCTCGCCATCCCTCAGCGGCCGCGCCGGCCGATGCGGCCCCTGGCCCACCGTCACCGCCCCCGTTGCCGCCTGCAGCCGGCCGGCCAGCGGAGAGTGGTCGCGATGCGTGTGGCTGACGAAGATATGCGTCACCGCGCGGCGGCCAAGCGCTGCCATCAGCGCCTGATAATGCGCCTCGTCCTCCGGCCCGGGATCGATGACCGCGACCGAGGAAGAGCCGACGATATAGCTGTTGGTGCCGAAAAAGGTGAAAGGGCCGGGATTGTTCGCGGTGATCCGCTCAACCCCCGAAACCACCGGCACGGCTTGCCCATAGGCCGGCTCGAAAGCGAGGTCGAATGCGGGACTGTCCATGAAGGAATGATCTCGGGCCGATGACGTCGCCAATTCCTAGCACGACGGCGGCCGCTACGCAGCGCATAAATCTGCGCCGGGTTAAACTTAGTCATTGTGACAGGCGAAGAGCTTTGCTAATCAGGCGTCGATTTGAGCAAGCGGTTTCCGCTCAAGCTCTGGTGGGGCGTCGCCAAGCGGTAAGGCAACGGTTTTTGGTACCGTCATCCCTGGTTCGAATCCAGGCGCCCCAGCCACACTAACTTTACGCATTTATTGCTGATCTTTGCGCCCATGAAACGGCCCGGGCCGCTCCTATGTCATTACAAAGATGACTATAGGATTGTATTGATATCTTTACAAATATATAGATATGATTATTATCATAAAGATATCTATATGACGAGGCCTTTATGGCGCGACCAATCCCAGAAAGCGCTCTGCGCTTCCCGCTTTCAACTATTTTGGGGAACGAAACGCATGTGCGGGTGATGCGGGAGTTATCGCTTCACGGCGGGCAATTGAGTGTTGGCAATCTCATCAACAGAACCAAAATATCCCGCCCCCCCATACTCGCCTCGCTGGCAACCCTCACAAGTTTTCAAATCGTTACAGAGATTGGAACCGGATATGCCCGTCTTTTTAGTCTCAATCGAGGCTCACCATTCTCTACCCCGGTGCAAGCCCTGTTCGGGACGGAGGAAAGGCGCTTTGCCGATATCCTTGCTGCAGTGAAAGAATGCGCCTCCCTCTTCGGGAACAAGGTTGTGGCGGCATGGGTATTTGGCAGCGTCGCCAGGGGGGAAGACGACGCCTCAAGCGATCTGGACGTGGCGCTCATAGCTGCTGAGCCAGACATCGAAACGATACAAAACGGAAGCATCGATTTTCTCGCAACCAAAGGAAAAGAGCTGTCCTTTTCGCCGTCGATCAACACCTTGTCTATCACTGACCTGAAACGATTGCGCCAAAGCGGCGACCCCTTATGGCAAGCGTTTCTAAACGAAGGACTGGTAGTTCTTGGACCTCGTCCTGAATCAATACCGATGTGAAGAGATTACGTTGACCAGAAGCGGCCCTTCGAAACCCTCTGACGCTCGCCATGGTGCAAATCGCTTGATAAGCGCCAGGGGATTTCTGGAATCGGTTAACGTGCAAATCAGCAGTGCTCACGCAGGAGCGCTCGGAAATCCGATTGCCGCGACTGTGGTCAACGCGGCAATCGCCTTTCCACTGCAATCTATGGCGGTTCATCAGCTTTTTTCTCGACCGATACTATTGTTAACCGGCTCCCGCTACGGCTATGGTGGGTTGCAAATGCGCCGTAAATAGTTAATCAGAACAATGCTAAACGCTGTCGATTTATTCTGTGGCTCTGGTGGGGTGACGCAAGGTCTGCGGGCCGGGGGGTGGCGTGTGGTCGTCGCTTGCGACAACGATCCAGTGGCATCTTCGACCTACCGCATCAATCATGAGACGACGCGTTTCGTCGAAGGCGACATTCAATCTGGCGACACGGTAGACGCGATCGTTCGATCGATAGGCGATAAGAAGATCCATTTGGTTGTGATCTGCGCGCCATGCCAACCGTTCAGCAGTCAGAACAGGCATCGCGGTAACGACAAGCGCGAGCAGTTGATCATTCGAGCGTTGGCTGTCGTAGCGCAGATCAAACCTGCTTTGGTCTTTTTCGAGAACGTGCCTGGGTTGGCGTCGCCGGCGTATCGTAACATTGTCACAGAGGTTCATCTTGAACTGAAGGAATTGGGCTACTTCGTGTCGGAACCGATTGTAAGGGATGCGGCGGATTTCGGGGTCCCACAGCGCCGACGTCGATGCATCATGTTGGCGGCGAAGAGCCCCGCGGCCCTGGTGGCGTTTGCCGATGCGGATGTTTCCTGTGATCCCAAAACGGTCTATTCGGCTATTGCGGACCTACCGAAACTGCAGTCGGGTCAGGCCAGCGAAGAGGATATCCTTCACCGCGCGCGCATGCACCAGCCGATAGCGATCGAGCGTTTGCGCTATATCCCGCACGACGGCGGAAGCCGGAGTAGCCTTCCCGCCCATCTCGAGTTGAACTGCCATAAGGGCAAGGCAACGTCATTTTCGGACGTTTATGGCAGAATGGCATGGCAGAGGGTGGCTCCGACACTCACGACGGGGTGTACCGACCTGACACGAGGTCGCTTTGCGCATCCCGAGCAGGACCGTGCGATCACAATGCGCGAGGCCGCGCGGCTTCAAACATTCCCCGATCGCTACCATTTTATGGGCCAGCCGGGTCAGATTTCGCGACAGATCGGGAATGCCGTCCCACCTGCGATGATCCAGGCTTTCTTACCGGCCTTCGAAGCCGCTCTTTCGGTCGGCCCAATGTGATGCTGTCGAAACCCGCCGCCAGCCATCCCGCCGTCTCGAAGAGAATGAGCCGTCAACGCATAGCAGACACGGGAATCGAACTTCGGGTGCGACGTGCGCTATTCGCAGAGGGTTTCCGCTACCGCAAGCATATGGCAGTTCCGGGATTCCCCAGACGTTCCATCGATATAGCGTTTCCGGGGAAGCGGCTTGCTGTGTTTCTAGACGGTTGCTTTTGGCACGGTTGCTCCGAACACAAGTCCACGCCACGGTCGAACGACGGATGGTGGGCAAGCAAGATCGAGGAAAATCGACGGCGCGATCTGGAGACAACAGCGGCATTGGCCGAGTGCGGTTGGACGGTCCTTCGGTTCTGGGAACACGACTCGCCGGAAGAGGTCGTGACCGCGGTTCGCCGCATCCTCTCGATCGAAGACGGAAAGGGTTCCGATGGCTAGGATCAAGGTTCGAGCCAGGGCCGTTGACATGCTCGGCCGGCAGCAGATCGCCGGCATTCCTACCGCCATTCATGAGCTCTTTAAGAACGCGCATGACGCCTACGCCGAGCGCGTTCGAGTGGACTACATCCATTCGTTGGATCTGTTCCTCCTCAGAGACAACGGGCTCGGAATGACGAGGATGGATCTGGAGTCTAAATGGCTGACGCTGGGCACGGAAAGCAAAGTCGGTCAGAACGATCCGAACTTGCCCGTCTGGACCGGTCCCGAAGAGTTGCCTCGTCGATCCTCATTGGGGGAAAAGGGCATCGGACGTCTCGCCATCGCCGCGATAGGTCCACAGGTTCTGGTCTATTCGCGGGCAGTGAGGCCGGAAGGACTTCAACCGGCCGTGTGCGCACTGGTAAACTGGTCCTTGTTCGAACAACCCGGTCTGGATCTCGACCAAATTGAGGTGCCGATCATCGAGTTAGAAGATTTGCTGCCGCCGACGCCATCGGTCATCCAGCAGTTGGTGGATGCCTGTCTTGCTAATCTGGAGGCGATCGGCGAGACCATTTCTTCCGAGGCGAGGGCCCGCATTTCGAAGGAACTGATGCAATTCTCGTTCGACCCGAGCACGGTCTACGAGGCGCTCGGCGATGCCGGCCTCGGTAAGAAATACGGCACCCATTTTCTGATCAAGCCGACATCCCTCGAACTTGGTCTTGACTTAGCCCTGACCCGGTTGAGCGGAAGCGACGCCTCTCCGCTACAGCGGTTCCTGCTAGGTTTCAGCAACACAATGCACGGGGCGGACTTAGCTCCACCAATCGTCGCCGAATTCGTCGAACATCGCAGGGATGGGTCATCCGAGGACCTGATCGGGCCATACGTCTTCTTCACGCCCGAAGAGTTCGCTTCGGCGGATCATCACATTCGCGGCAGTTTCGACGACTACGGCACATTCAGTGGGACGGTCAGGATCTACGATCAGGTCGAACACGACTATACCCTGGCGCCGCCCGACGACATTACCGGCGCGACGGACTGCGGCCCCTTTGAAATCAGCTTCGCCTACGTTCAAGGGTCCGCCAAGGATACTCGCATGCCGCTCGACGAATGGAAGCGGCTTGGGGACAAATTGGATAATATCGGAGGGCTTTACGTTTACCGAGACGGCATCCGCATCCTGCCGTACGGCAATTCGGATGTCGATTGGTTGAACATCGAGCGGAGACGCACCTTGTCAGCCCAGGACTGGTTTTTCTCTTACCGGCGGATCATCGGTGACGTTCGGCTGACCAATCTTCTGAATCCCAGCCTCGTGGAGAAGGCAGGTCGCGAGGGTTTTAGGCAGAACAAGGCTTATCGCCAAATGGTGGCCTTGCTTGAAAGGCTTTTCGAACGTTTGGCGCTAGATTTCTTTCGGGAGAAAGCCCGCGTTTCCACTGACTTCGACGCGATCCGAAAGAACAAGCAGCGTGACTATGAGATCCTGCAGAAGCGGGCAAAGAGCGTTAAAGGGGCGAAAGAGGCCTTCAATGACGCCCTGTTGAAATTTTTCGAAAATGTCAGGGCGGGGAAGTTCGAGCTTCAGTGCGAGGAGGTGCGGTCGGTGTTCATCGGGCGGCTGGATAGCCTGTTCGCGATATTGGACCCAATCGCCGCCGGCGAGCGCCTACTAGCAATCGAGTCCGACTTTTCATCGGTCGCCAAGAGCCTGCGTGACAGCATTGCCGTAACCAGGCCTCGGCAGTTCGGGCTGACCAAACGGCAGCAGCAGGACTGGCAGGCTTACGCGCGGGAGCGTGATCGCCTGGTCCTCAATCACTACGAGCCGCTGGCATCCGACGTTGCCGATAAGATCCACGAGTTGCTTGCCAGTGGTCGAACGGAAGTCGATCCCCGCAGGCGATTGGACGAGCCCGTTCGTCGCGAATCCGAAGTCGCGCTCTCCAGCGCGGGCGACGCACGGAAGAAGGTGAGCTCGACGCTCGAAAAACTCGACAGCGAAATTCGGGCGACCATCAATCGGACATGGTCGGACTTGAGCAACCAGGTCGAGCTGGTGAAGTCCGACTTAGCTCGCACCGAGGTCGCGACCTTGACCCCCGAAGAGGTCGAGCGCCGACGGGACAAGCTAATCGATCAGGTTCGCGGTTCAGCAGAGCGTTCCACTCAATTGATGGACTCCTTAGGCGATCAGCTTCGCTCGATCATGGAGGGCATGTCGAACGAGAGTAACCTGATCGAGGTGACTGCGGCACTGGAGAGCGAAAACGACGAACTGAAGGAACGCGTCGACCAATACGCGGATCTGGCGCAGATTGGCCTGGCTCTCGGGTTGGTACAGCACGAGTTCTCTGGCCAAGTGCGTAATATCAATCGAGGCCTTGACGCACTGAAGCCGTGGGCGAACCGTAACCGCGGCCTGGACGATCTATATGGTCGCCTTAGGGTGAGCTTCGAACACCTGGAATCCTACCTTCAGCTTTTCGTCCCACTGAACAGACGCCTGCAACGTCGGCGGGTCCCCGTCTCGGGCTTGGAGATTGAGGAGTTCGTGAGGACGGTGTTCGGCCCCCGCTTCGGGCGCCACGGCGTCGAGCTGATTGTCCCCGGCAGGTTCAGAACTGCGACGGTGACCACTTTCCCGTCGACTATTCTGCCGGTGTTCGCCAACGTGGTCGATAATGCGATCTACTGGTTGGGCGAGAACCGTCACGGGCCCAAAACAATCACTTTCGAGGTCACGGACAGCGGGCTGACCATATCGAATTCGGGGCCCGGCATCGATCCTCGCGACGCCGAAGGCATGTTCGAGTTCGGCATCAGCGGTAAACCGGCGGGCAGGGGCATGGGTTTGTATCTGTCTCGGGACGCACTACGCAAAGAGGGGATGGAGATCAGTCTGGAAAGGGCAGGGGTGAACGTCTCGCCGACGTTCGTCATCAGCGTTCCCCAAGGGATGATCCAACTGGCAGGGGGAACTTAGGTGGACGTAAATGAGGCGCCGGTCGAGGCCACGTTTCGGGACTATGGGCTGAAGGCAACCAAACGGTTTTTGAAGACGGCGATTGTGATCGACGACGAGATCATTGCCGAGCCGTCTCGGGTGGAAGAAGCCTCGGAGGCCGAGGCGCCGGCTTTCGCGGATCCGCAAAGCACCCCGACCGATGAGGCGATGGGGGGCGAAGGCCAAAAGGTCACGGATGCGGAGGTGCCGATCAAACCGCTTGCCGACGCCTTTCTCGACAAGCAGATCGTATGTGGTGTCCTGAAGCCTGGGCTCGCGGACGATGAGGAGAACATCATTGACCGAGCGGTTCGGGCAGCATCCGTGGCGGACGTCGTCATCATCGATTGGTATTTGCGGAAAGCCGACGACGGTCTTGCTCGTTCAATCCTTGAGAAAATCCTTCTGAAGGATAAGGAGATGAATGGGCGGCTTCGCCTCGTCTTGGTCTATACAAGCGCCGCTCCGTTGGCGGATCGCCGAAATGACCTCGCCGGACACCTGCGTGGTGTGGGCTTCGAAATGGTAGAAGACCCGGATGATGACACTCTGCTCAGCGTAGGCAATTGCCGAATCCGATTCGTCAAAAAGAGGTCGTTGAACACAGGCACGGCGGTAGAGGACTTACCCGACCTAGCCATCGAGGAGTTCGCCAAACACAGCAATGGCCTTCTCGCCAACTTCGCCCTTCTCGGAATTGCCGCTCTGCGAGACGCAACCCACCATATTCTTGCAAACCTGAATCGTCGCATGGATTCTGCGTTCGTAGGACACAGGATGATGCTCGGCGAGGGGACCGAAGCGCATGGGTTCGCAATGTCTATGTTCATGTTGCAAATGAAGAGCGTGTTGTCCTTGCCTACTCATCTGGGCGGTGCCCTCGGGGATGGAGAGCTCGGGGCATGGTTTGACGACCGATTCAGCTATGTCGGGGCCGACCAGCATCTTGATGAAGTTGGTGTGGAAAGGGCAACTCTGCGAGATAACGTATTTAGGGGAGTCCAAAAAAAGGCGGAGGCGTCTCATAAGGCTTTGTTCCTACCGGAGTCCCTTGCCGCACCGGCGGATGTCGGAAAAATCGAGAAGGCGGTCAGCCAAGATTTCGCCCGCCTCGCTACTTTCGTGCGCGAACTCGACGGTTTCAACCCGCTGCCTAAGCCTTGGCTACCGACGTTGACGCTGGGGAGCGTCGTGAAGTTGAACGACAGGACGACGCGATACTTCTTATGTGTCCAGCCAGCGTGTGACACCGTGCGCATCGACGAGGACAGATACTTCCCCTTCATCGAGCTGGTGACGACCAAGGCAAGTCCCAGCACCGAGAACCTTGTTATTCGCGACGGCACGCGGACATTGGTGGTAGCCGTTAACTCCAAGCCGGGTTCGAGGCACTACGCCAAGTTCAAACCAGACGAAGCAGTGAAATTCGTCAAAGCGGAAGAGGTCGAAGGCAAGTTCGTTTTCTCCAGCACTCATGACCATCGGTACTGGTGGCTAGGGGATATCGATCCGATGAAAGCGCAGCGCATCGCCGTTGATCTCTCCAGTACGCTCGCCCGGGTCGGGATCAACGAATACGAATGGCTACGTCGCGGTGGCAATCTGAAGAAGTAGGCTCGCATCAATCACACTCACGAAGCGGCCGACTTCGGATCTTTCCTGATGACTGCAAATGCGTCGGCAATAGCGCATAGACCGCGATGCGCATCGGCAATGCCGTACGGATGCAAATGATGCGATCAGTAATTTCTTGTCTAGGCCCGTACGCGTTGGCTACTGCCGCTTTCCCAAAACGTCGGCAAGGTACTCATAGAGTGCCTCGCATTGCCCGCGATTAAGCCCCAGATTTTGACTAGCTTTGCGCAGGTTCTCGGGGTGATCGGAACGTTCACCATTCGAGTAAATGTTCAGCATAAGGTTGCCGTTCTCTGACGTCCGGTGAAAGATGCGGACGTCAGTCGAATTCCGATGGTGCCCAAGGCCCCGAACTTCAGTTTCGTCGACGAATGACAACTTAGTCACGTAAGCCATTGGCTTCTTCCTCTAAATATTTGCTATTGTTCAGATTTCCGATGCTTTTCGCTCGCGTAAAAGTTGCTCGTCCTTGAGCTTACGCAAAATCCTCCCCGCCTTCTGCGCGTCTGCAAATTCTTCGGGCGCATCAATCCACCAACGCGCTGCGGCCGTCAGTCTTTCTCCTGCTTCCCCGGGTAACCCCAGTTCCTCAATCGACCAAAGGCCGAACCGTTGGGTACGGGTCTCTTCAGAGCCTTCAAGTGGATCAACATCGCAGTAGAGCCGCTCGCTTCCCTTCTCTCCTCTCAGCATTTTTGCATGCGATGTGTCATCGTCTACCCAAACAGAAATCCGGAATTCGCGATATTTTTCAGCCACGTCACTTGGCTTCCGCCATCATTGCCAATTGCGCTACTATATGTGCCTGTTTGAGGTGTTGGCATGCTGGATTTGAGAGTTCAAAAAACGGTCCACAACATCGTTACGCCTGTCGCTGAACGGGCGGTGCCAAAAGCCTCACTTGGGGTGGTTTTTTGGGTTGTTGCGCAGGAGCTTCAAACCTCTCCAACAAGCCCGGACGCCACCCCGCACCTAATCATCACCTCCGCTCCGCCTCCGCCGCAATCGTCAGCAGCGGCTCGTCCACCTCCTATTCCAGCCGCTCCGGCGGCAATCCGACGAAGCGTCCCTCCAAGCTGATGCTGACGACGCCATGCACCGCGCCGAAGGGGGCGGGCGCGGATGGCGCGGTCTCCTGGGGCATGCCGGCGTGTTGGCAATCCGTTGGCGGGCAACGCCCGCTAACCAGCCTTACCGGCGCTCGTCAAACAGCCGAATCCCAGTCAACTCCCTGAGCTTCTCCACCAGCGCATCCTGAAACCCCGGATCACCAACCTCCGCCGCCGCCTCCCGCCGCTGCCGATGATACCAATACCCGCCGCTGACCTTGGCCGCACCATCACCGCTCGCCGCAAGCCATGTCTGGGTGAGATGCCCCATTTCCAGGTCATCGGGCGCGCCGGCGCCGCCCATCTTGGTTGGCACCCAGCCCGGGTCCACCGCGTTGCTGAAAATATCCGGCCAATGGCGGGCGATGGCGGCGGCGAGGGTGGCGATGTAGAGCTTGCTTTCCGAATAGGCCTGGCTGGCGTTCCACGGCCGCTTCTTCCAGTCGATATCGTCAAGGGCGCTGCTGCCGCTGCGGTGCATGCCGCTGCTGAGATAGACCAGGCGATCGGGGCGGGTGATCCAGGCGGTGAGGAGATAGGGGGCAAGCACATTCACCGCCAGCGTCTTGGCGTGACCATCAGGCGTTTCGCCCCGGCTCCGCTCGAGGTAGATGCCGGCATTGTGGATGACGGCGTCCATGCGGCCGATGGCGTTGACCTGCTCGGCAATCGATCGCGTCTCGGTGGCGCTGGCGAGATCGCCGATGACGAGGCCGAGTGCGGCAGAGGAAATCTCCGATATGGCGGCGGCGCGCTCCCTGGAGCGGGCATGCAGCACGACGTCATGGCCTTCCTTCATCAGGGTGCGGGCGGCGGCAAGGCCAAGGCCATCGGTGGAACCGGTGATGAAAATGCGGCTCATGGGGTGTCCTTTCGCGGTGGCGTGGAGGGCACAGAGTGCTTGGCCATGGGTCCTCGGGTCAAGCCCGAGGAGGACGGAGGGTGGGGTGATAACGACCGGCTAGAGGCGAGCCCCCCTGGAGACGTTCCCTTAGAAATTTGCAATGATTTTGCCTAGGAATTGCGCAAAACAGAAAGATCGAAATTCCCAACAAAACGCTCCACGCTTGCGGTACCTGTCGCATAGGCTCCCCACTCTCCGTCCTCCTCGGACTTGACCCGAGGATCCATGCGACGTTGGTCAGCCGTCATTCCGCAGCGGCCTTTGGAACGAACCTTAGGCCTGCAACCGCCTCCCGTTCGATGGGAGGCGGAATTAATGTTTTGTGCACGCGCAAACGTGGCGTCCACCCTAATGCGTTTGTAATTGCTCGAAAAACCTGCTTCGTTAGGCCAGCATATGCATGCGTCAGAAGTTTAGGCATCCATGAGGACCCTGAACATTACCTCCCGGCCACGAAGCTCTAAGTTCAGCACAGACACGATTTGGACTGATGTTAACGCTAAAGTTCGCATCAACGGAGATTGGAATACCAAATGGTCCCTCAATATCTAGCAAGTGAACCGGATAAGGGTTGCTTACTCCAAAATCGAAAGTCACAGGTATGGTTTCGTCGATCAGTACGATCTCTAGACCTGCGATAGACTCTGACCATCGGGCACGAATTTCTACACTTAAGACTGAACCGTTGAGGCGCGGATTGCTCAACGAAAGGGAGGCATACCTGGTGCCTGGCCCTTTCTTCTTTGCTGCCACGGCCTGCGCAAGCGTGCGTTTATTGATATCAATAAATGGTAACAGCGTGTCAGGAAGAATTTTCCAAACCCTAAGTCCTGGTTCCCAGCAGCATTCGCTCTTGTCTTCGTCCTCGCCGGAACCGGGGAGAACTGCAATGCCGCCGATTGGTATGCATACACCGTCAGCGTGAATACATTTCAAGCTGACCAGCGTTAGGATCGCGTCCGTTGCATTCAATGCATAGGACAGGTCAGAAGATTCGCCAATTTCTATATCAATAGGTATGCCCGAAACCGACCACGAGAACTTTGAAGCTAACAGCGATGCAAGTGTAATAGACATTTGCGCTCTCCCATGTAGTAAACAGAAGCATCCTTATCTAAGGTAGTTATAAATGTAAATTGCGCACATATTGCTACATAACGTTGTGTGCGGGAGCTATATAACTAGCTAGTAAGTAGGATTATCACTCATTTCATAAGCCGTTTAAGCTATGATCAAGAGATCACGTCCCGGATGGAAATTGCGCACAATAGGAGTAGAAAATAGGGAAGGGGCATAGATTTACGCTTATGCCGTGACAAGAACTGACGATGACCCAGATTCGCCCGCGACGCCATTCGGCTGTGTCAATGTCCACGCGGCGTTTATCCCCACTACAGCTGCGCGAGCGCTCCCGCGCGTCGCCTCTCATTCTCGGTTCGACATTCCGCCTCACACGCCCGCTTCACGCCGCCGCTCCGCCCCCGCCGCAATGGTCTGCACCAGCTCATCCACCTCCCGCGCCAGCCGCTCCAGCGGCAGGCCGACGAAGCGGCCTTCCAGGCTGATGCTCACCACCCCATGCACCGCGCCGAACAACGTGCGGGCGCGGATTGCCCGGTCTTCCGCCGGCATGTCGGGTTGCAGTTCGGCCAGCGGTTCGGCGATCACGTCCATCAGGAAGAGGTGTTCGTCGAGGTGCCACTGTGGTGTCGGGCTGGTGTCGGGGGGGAAGTGGTCGAACAGCGCCTTCCAGAGGTTCCGGTGCTCGACGGCGAAGCTGAGGTAGCCCTGCGCCAGGTTGCGCAGCCGGTCGGTCGGCGGCTTGTCCCTGGTTTCGGCGAGCGTCAGCCTCGCCTCCAGCGCCTTCAGCGTGGCGGAGTTGACGTGGATGACCAACTCGGCGAGGTCTGAAAAGACCGTGTAGAGGCCGCCGAGCGCGCAGCCGGCATCCTGGGTGATGTCGCGGGCGCGGAGGTTCGTCAGCCCGTCGCGGGCGATGCGCTCGCGCGCCGCCTCGATCAGCCGGGCCTTCAGGTCCTCGCGTTTTTCTTCTCGTCTGCCGGCCATTCACCATTCCACTTCGATTTTTGAACGTCGTTCAAAATTTATCTTGAACGACGTTCATGATTCTGGCATAACGCTTCTCGTGAACAACGTTCATAAACCGGAGGAAGGAAATGTTCAAACTGATTTCCATTTTGTTGCGGGGCAGAGCGCATGATGCCGAACAGGCCTTCGCCGACCGCAACGCCGTGCCGCTGCTTGCCCAGCAGATCCGCGATGCCGCCCAATCGATCCAGTCGGCCCGCCGCAGCGTCGCCGTCGCCATCGCCCAGAACGAGCAGGAGAAGGGGCAGCATGCAGCGATCGTCGCCCGCATCGCCGATCTCGAAGTTCGCGCCTCCGCCGCATTGGCGAAGGGCAATGAGGGTCTGGCCCGCGAGGCGGCCGAGGCGATCGCCTATCTCGAAGCCGAGCGCGATGCATCGGAAAAGGCGCAAGCCCAGTTCACCACCTCAATCGACAAGCTGAAGGCGATCGTCCGCGCCTCCGAGGCCCGGCTGCAGGAGTTGCAGCGCGGCGAGCGGCTGGCGCGGGCCACGCAGGAGGCGCAGAAGCTCGATGTCGTCGTCGCCGGTCCGGGGCTTGCCACGCTCGACGATGCTGAGGAAACGCTGGCCCGGCTTCGCCTGCGCCAGAGCCAGAATGAGCTGACGGCCGCAGCGCTGAAGGACATGGAAGGCGCCATCCGCCCGGCCGGCATCATCGAAAAGCTTGCCAATGCCGGCTTTGGGGCGCCGCTGCGCTCATCCGCCGATGACGTGCTGGCGCGGCTGAAGAGCCGCATCACGCCCGCCGCTTGAAATCGCATCCGTCCAATCATTCATCCATCTAACCTTAGGGACTAAGACAATGAACGACAGTTTCCAGAAACATTCCGCAAGCTGGGTCAGCTTCTCCTACATTTCCTTCGGCTCGGCCGCCTTCATGCTGGCGCTCGGCCTTTACATGATGCCGCTCGATCTCTGGGGCAAAGGCTATCTCGCCATGGGCATTCTGATGCTGGTGCAGACCACGGTGAATATCACCAAGACGCTGCGCGACAATGCCGAATCCGAGAAGCTGATCCGCAAGGTCGAGGATGCCCGCACCGAGAAACTGCTGGTCAAGTTCAATCGTAACGATGAAGATTAATCTTCGTTAACCGCACTGCAGAGTTGTTACCGCATTCAACTATTGCGTAACAACTCTGTGGCCTTCTCTGCCTGCCGAAAGAGGAACGAGCCCGTGCAACACAATCTGATGACATCAAGGAAATTCGCGCCGCTGTTCTGGACCCAGTTCCTCACGGCCTTCAACGACAATTTTCTGAAGAACACCCTGGTGTTCCTCATTCTTTTCAAAATGTCGGCGAGCGAGGGTGCCGCGCTGGTGACGCTTGCCGGCGTCATCCTCATCGTGCCCTTCCTGCTGCTCTCGGCGCTCGGCGGCGAACTCGCCGACAAGCATGACAAGGCCAGGATTGCCGAGCTGTTGAAACGCTGCGAGATCGCCATTGCCGGGCTTGCCGTCGTCGGCCTGGCGTTTTCCTCCATCTTCGTGCTGATGGCAGCACTCTTCGGCTTCGGCGTCGTCTCGGCCCTGTTCGGGCCGATCAAATACGGCATCCTGCCTGATCATCTCGAACGCCGCGACCTGCCGAAGGCCAATGCCTGGATCGAAGGCGGCACCTTCATCGCCATCCTCGCCGGCACGATCATCGCCGCATTCGCCTTCTCCGGCGGCGACAATGTGCTGATCTTCGGCACGATGATGATGGGGCTTTCGGTGCTCTGCTGGCTGGCCAGCCGGATGATCCCGCCGACCGGCTCCAAGGCGCCCGATCTCGAAATCGACCGCAATGTCATCCGCTCCAGCTACACCCTGGTTATGGAAATCCGCGCCGATAAGCGCCTGTGGCGTTCGGCGCTGATGAACTGCTGGTTCTGGCTGGTCGGCGCCTTCGTTCTCTCCATCCTGCCGACCATGGTGACCGAGCTGCTCGGCGGCTCCGAGCTCGTCGTGCCGGCCTATCTCACCGTCTTTGCCATTGCCGTTGCCGTCGGCTCGGCGATTGCCGCCTGGATGTCATCCGGCCGCATCGTGCTGCTGCCGGCCCCCGTCGGCACGGCGCTGCTCGGCCTCTTCAGCCTCGATCTCGCCTGGAATCTCTGGGGCTTGGCTTCCACAAGCCATGCGACGACGATCGCCGGCTTCTTCGCCGGTGAGAATACCATCCGCGTCGCCATCGATCTCGCCGGCATGGCAATTTCTGGCGCCTTCATCGCCGTGCCGACTTTCGCCGCTTTGCAGACCTGGGCGCATGAGGACCGCCGCGCCCGCGTCATCGGCGCCGCCAATGTGCTGTCTGCCCTGTTCATCACCGTCGGCCTCGGCCTCGTTGCCGCCGTCCAGGCGCTCGGCGCCTCCATTCCGCAGATTCTGATCGGCCTCGGCATCATCAATTTTGCCGTCGCCTGGCTGATGCTGAAGACGCTGCCGACCAATCCCTTCCGCGATTTCATCTCGATCCTGTTCCGTGCCTTCATGCGCCTCGAGGTCGAGGGCCTGGAGAATATCAAGAAGGCCGGCCGCGCGCCGATCATCGCGCTCAACCATGTCAGCCTGCTCGACGGTGCGCTGGCGCTTGCCATCACCGAGGAAGAGCCCACCTTTGCCGTCGATTACAAGATCGCCCAGGCCTGGTGGGTGCGGCCTTTCCTGAAGATGTGCAAATTCCTGCCGCTCGACCCGACCAAGCCGATGGCGACGCGCTCGCTGATCAAGGTGGTGCAGGACGGCAACCCGATCGGCATCTTCCCCGAGGGCCGCCTGACGGTGACCGGCACGCTGATGAAGGTCTATGATGGCGCCGCCATGGTCGCCGACAAAACAGGCTCGATGGTCGTGCCGGTGAAGATCGACGGGCTGGAGAAGAGCTATCTCTCCTATCTCGATAATGGCAAGATCCGCCGCCGGCTGTTCCCCAAGGTCAAGGTCACCATTCTCGAGCCGGTGAAGCTGGAAGTGCCGCCGGAGCTGAAAGGCCGCAAGCGCCGCACGGCGGCAGGGGCTGCCCTTTATCAGGTGATGTCGAACCTGCTGTTCCAGACCGCTGATACCTCGTCGACCGTGCTCGATCGCGTCATCCGGGCCGGCCACGAATTCGGCATGGGCAAGCTTGCCGTCGAAGATCCGGTCACCGGCCGGCTGACCTATGGCAAGCTCTTGACCGGGGCTGCCGTGCTCGGCGCAAAATTCCGCGCCCGCTTCCCGGAAACCAATCTCGGCGTCATGCTGCCGAATGCCAATGGCGCCGCCGCCACCCTTCTCGGCGTCATGACCGCGGGCAAGGTGCCGGCGATGCTGAACTTCACCGCGGGCGCCGCCAATATCCTCTCCGCCTGCAAGGCCGCCGAAGTCAAACATGTGCTGACCTCGCGCGCCTTCGTCACTCAGGCGAAGCTCGGTGCCGTGATCGAGGAGATGGAAAAGCAGGTGACGATCGTCTGGCTCGATGATCTCAGGGCCGAAATCTCACTCAAGGACAAAATCCTGGGTTATCTCAGGAAGGCGCGGCCGCTGGTGAAGCGTAAGCCGGATGATCCGGCCGTCATCCTCTTCACCTCGGGTTCCGAGGGCACGCCGAAGGGCGTGGTGCTCACCCACCGCAATATCCTGTCGAATGCCGCCCAGGCCGCCGCCCGCATCGATTTCCACAGCGGCGACAAGGTGTTCAACATCCTGCCGGTGTTCCATTCCTTCGGGCTGACCGCCGGCACCGTGCTGCCGCTGATCTCGGGCGTGCCGGTCTATTTCTATCCGTCGCCGCTGCATTACCGCATCGTGCCGGAACTGATCTATGTCTCCAACGCCACGATCATCTTCGGCACCGATACCTTCCTCAATGGTTACAGCAGGACGGCGCATCCCTACGACTTCCGCTCGATCCGCTACATCTTCTCCGGCGCCGAGCCGGTGAAGGCCGCAACCCGCCAGACCTATATGGAAAAATTCGGCCTGCGCATCCTCGAAGGTTACGGCGTCACCGAGACCGCGCCGGTGATTTCGATCAACACGCCGATGTACAACAAATCAGGCACCGTCGGCAAAATCCTGCCGGGCATGGAATGGAAGCTCGAACCGGTGCCCGGCATCGAGGAGGGCGGCCGGCTGCATGTGCGCGGCGCCAATGTCATGGCCGGTTATCTCCGCGCCGAAAAGCCCGGCGTGCTCGAGCCGCTCGTCGACGGCTGGCACGACACCGGCGATATCGTCACCATCGACGAGGATGGCTTCGTCAAGATCCGCGGCCGCGCCAAACGCTTCGCCAAGATCGGCGGCGAAATGATCTCGCTCGCCGCCGTCGAGACGCTGGCCGCCGAGCTCTGGCCGGGCGCCCTCTCGGTCGTCTCCTCGCTGCCCGACGCCAAGAAGGGCGAGCGGCTGGTGTTGCTCACCGACGCCCCCACCGCCACCCGCGCCGAATTCCTCGCTTTCGCCAAATCCAAGGGCGCGATGGACATGATAGTCCCGGCCGAGGTCAATATCGGCAAGGTGCCGGTGCTGGGCTCCGGCAAGGTCGATTTCGTCGCGGCGCGCAAGCTGGCGGAGAGCGTGGCCGAGAAGGGGGAGGCGGCTTAGGCGGACTTAGGTTTGGGGCGTCGCGTCCTGCGGCACCCCCCTCTGCCCTGCCGGACATCTCCCCCACAAGGAGGGAGATCGGCAGAAGGCCAACGCTCGGTCCCACTTTGCCGGTAAGTTGATTCCAAATGGCAATTGTTTGGGGAAGCCCTAACGTCTATCCGATCTCCCCCGTTGTGGGGGAGATGTCCGGCAGGACAGAGGAGGGAGCCCCCGCCACGCGCCAACAGAAGCGCACCACGACCGGCTAACTCACCGCCGCCCGCTCCGTCGTCTCCAGCCGCAACCCCAGCACCAGCGGCACGGCGAGCGCGTAGACGGCGACGACCGATAGCCAGATGGCGCCCGGCCATTCCTCTTGGAAGAGGAAATAGAGGCTGGAAAAGCCGAGCGGCGCGACGATCGAGGCGAGGCTGACGGCTGAGGCCAGCACGCCCTGGAACTGGCCCTGGCTATTTTCATCGACCTGCCGGGTCGCCAGCGACTGCAGCGCCGGCACGCCGATGCCGCCAAGCGCAAAGACCGGCATGATCGCGAAGATCATCCAGCCCTGGCCGGCGAAGGCCATGACGGTGAGCGCGAGTGAGACGGCGGCAACACCCACGAGGATCGCGGCGCGTTCGCCGAGCAGCCGGACCGCCGGCCCCGGCAGCAAGGCCTGGGCAAATGTCTGGCAGATGCCGAAGGCGCCCAGCGAAAGGCCGATCGACAGCCCGTTCCAGTGAAAGGCCTCGCTGCCCCACAGCGCCCAACAGGTGCCGTAGGCCTCGCCGGTGGCGCTGAAGATGAAGAACAGGGTGACGACCGGCAGCAGGCTTTTGACCTCCAGCACCGACCGCAGCGGTTTCAGCGGATTGAGCGCCGCCAGATCGATCGTCTCGCGGCTGCCCGGGCGCGATTCCGGCAGGATGAAGAAGGCAAGCAGCAGGTTGGCGCCATTGAGCACGGCGGCTGCGATAAACGGCAGCCGCAGCCAATGATCGCCGAGCACGCCGCCGAGCACCGGGCCGATGATGAAGCCGAGGCCGAACATGGCGTTGAACAGGCCGAAGCGGCGGGCGCGTTTCTCCTCCGGCGAAATGTCGGTGATATAGGCGGTGGCGACCGAGATATTGGCGCTGGTCAGCCCGGCGATCGCCCGGCCGACGAACAGCAATGCGAGATTGGGCGCAAAGGCGAGTAACAGGTAGTTGACGGCGGCGCCGGCGAGCGAAATCAGCAGCACGGGCCGGCGGCCGAGCCGATCGCTCAGCGCCCCGAGCACCGGCGCGAAGATGAACTGCATCACCGCATAGAGCGCCGTCATCGTGCCGATATACGGTGCGACGTTTTCGGCATGGGTGATATCGCGCAGCAGCGACGGCAGGATCGGGAAAATCAGCCCGATGCCGACGGCGTCGAGGACAATGGCGGTAAAGATGACGATAAGGGATCTGGTCATGGGTGCGTTCCGGGTCGACGCAAGCCCGCAGGACCGTCAGCGCCTCCCTGATTTCTGCAAATCACGGAATTGCATCGGGACGCCGATGGCTCACGATAAGGCCTGATCTTTGTCAGGCGATTGGTTTCTAGGGGGTGCTGGCCGAACCATGGCTGATGCGCATGGCTGGCGTGTACTCGACCGCCTGGACGACCCATTCGTCCACCTGTTTACTCCGCCACTGAGCGGATCAAGGGAGGCAGTCGCTTTTCGCGACGGGCAAGACATACGCCGGATGGTTGAGTAGGGCAAGCCTGTTTTTGTGTGGTCAATTCTCCGCCGACCGCCCGAGATTTGTTCCTCACGCCGGTCGGTGTCGGCAGACGGATGAGGCCAACCCCAACCTGCCTCATTCCTGTGACGAGCACAGGAATGAGGGAGGTTCGGATGACGCGGCTCGGCCCCCCGCCAAGCGCGCCAACATGAACGCCGCACCCCCAATGGCGCGTTTCGTCTGTCGTTCGGCGCATATGAGGTTGTCTCGTCCGGGCAGTCGCTTCACCATGAGGCAACTTCAGCCCCGGGAACAGACAGGCAGGCCATGACTGATATCGCGCAGATGCAGGAACAGCGATTGAGCGCCCTTCGACAGACTGCGTCGGGTGCGCCGAAGCTGCCGTCCAACCCGTTCTTCGGCGTCGGGCCGATCACCGATGCGACGACCGATGAAGTGGATAGCCGCCTGCGGCGTATCGCCTTCGACGCCTGGATCGAGAAGACCTATCGCAAGTTCGACGATCGGGGCAACGATATCGGCGGCTTCACCACGGCCGAGATTTCCCGCAGCATGCATCGCGGCTATCCGGCCGACAAGATCCTGACCGACATGATGCGGGCGATCCATCGTTATTTCGGCTTTCCCAAGACCAACCGCATGGCGGTGGGGCTCGGTGGCGGCCATAGCGGTTTCACCGTCTGCATCCAGCACCTGATGAATGCCAACGACGCTGCCCAGCGGGTCTATGTCGATACGCCGCGGCCGGAAAGCGATCCGTCCAAGGCCGCCGGCTTCTTCCGCCAGTCCTGGGCGACACAGCTGATCGAGATGCAGCGCTTCGCCGAAAAGGGCTGCGAAAGCCGCATCCATTTCGCCGCCTCCGAGGGGGTGATCCCGACAGCGGCCGAACTCTCCTCCCTCGGCGTTTCGATCTTCGTCGGCGTCGGCCACGAGACGACGGGGGCCAACGCCTATACCAGCGGCGAAATCCACGAACTGTTGAACTGGCTCGACGGCGATCCGGCCAACCGCCATGCGGTGTTTGACGCCACCTCGATGCTCGGCGCCATGCCGTGGGAGCCTGAATTGGTCAGCGCCGTCATGGCGAAGTGCTGCCTGTTCATGCCGTTCCAGAAAGCGATCGGCGGGGTATCAGGCTATTTCGTCGCCTCCTTCACGCCGCATGCGCTGGCGCTGATCGAGAAGAACCAGCAGGATCCGGCCTGGGCGATCCCGCGCCAGCTGAAGATCGCCCCGCCGATCGATCCGCGGCAGCCGTTTTCGGCCAAGCGCTCCGTCGATGCCGGGCCGTTCTTCGATCCGGCCGAAGACCGCATGCTCGGCGGCGTCATCAACACCTACAGCGCGCTCGCCTTTGCCGAGACCACCTTCGGCCTGCTGCAGTCGGAGGCCCGGGTCGGCTCCGTCGTCGAGCTCAACCGCCGCTCCGCCGGCAACCGCGCCGTGATCGACGAATGGGTCAAGTCGCATCCGCTGCTGTCGCTGACCGTCACCGATGCCGAGCGCCGCGGCGCGGCGGTGACGCTGCTGAAGGTCGAGGACGACGGCATCACCGATGCCGGCATCCATGCCCGCATCATCGCCCGTTCCAAGCAGCTGCTCGGTTATGAGGGCATCACCCATCCGAACGGCGAATATGAGCCCGGCCTCGACGCGGCCCGTTACGTCAACGCCTTCCCCGGCACCCCCGGCGATTACCGCGCCTGGGTCGGCGGCATCCGCGAGCCCGAAGATGTCGTGGCGCTGCTGGAAAACCTGCAATATGCCTATCTCAGAGCCAAGATCGTCGTGCTCGAAGAGGAACTGGCAAAGAGCGGCGTGACCTTCGAGGCGCCCGTCAAGGCCGACGGCGCCATGCGCAAGGACGATCCGAACCGCGCCTATACGGTGCTGATCGCCGATCTCGTCGGCCTGCGCTTCGGCGCCGGTGGCGAGCCCGACTATAGCGAGGTCAAGGCCTATATCGAGGAGAAGGGCGGCAGCTTTCATCTCGGCCCGCTCAGCGACCGTTCGGCGCTCGAAAAGGGCCGCATCCACTTCTTCTATCAGCCGAACCTCAGCACCGAGGCGGAGATCCTGCCGCAGACCGACAAGGGCCAGTATGACGCGCTGATCGCGGCGGCGACCTTCATCCCGAAGGCCTCCGTCTTTTCGCTCGGCGGCGTGCGCATCGGCGCCGGCACCGGCAATATGGGCTCGGCTTCCTGGGGCGGCGGCAATGGCGAGGGCAGCGAGGCGCCGCTGATGAATACGCCCGGCATCAACAGCCGCGCGACCGCCCAGATGGCTTTCAAGGCGATCCTGAAGGTCGTGCCCGACCTGCCGGTCGACCGGCTGCACCGGATGGTCGCCGGCGGCGATTTCGATACCGGCCGCCAGCTCAAGGATTTCCCGACGGCAAAGCTCGAGGGCCGCAAGCTCGCCGTTCTCGGCTACGGCAATATCGGCCGTGAAGTCGCCAAGCTCGCCAAGGCCTTCGGCATGAAAGTGGCGATCTATGCCCGCGAACATCACAAGCGCTGGATCGAGGCCGAGGGCTTCGACTATGCCGCAAGCGCCGTCGAAGCGGCAAGCGGCGCCGACGTGCTCTCCGTCCATATCGGCCTTGGCCGCCTCGATGCTTCGACCGGCACCTATTCCAATGCCGGCACCGTCGATGCCAAGGTGCTCGGCGCCATGAACGACGGCGCCGTGCTGGTCAATTATGACCGCGGCGAAGTGGTCGATGTCGAGGCGCTCGACGCGGCACTGTCGTCCGGCAAGATCGCCCATGCGGCGATCGACGCCGATCTCTTCAGGGATGCCGCGACCGGCGCGCTCAGCGGCCCGATGCTGCCTTACCTGCCGCTCGAGGAGCGCCACAAGGGCAAGCTGGAGCTCTTGCCGCATGCCGCCGCCGACACCGACCACCCTTCGCGGGTGACCGGCGCCAAGCAGGCGGTCGACCAGATCTTCGACGTCATCCGCTTCAAATCCGTCGTCAATCTGAAGGGCGACCTGCCTGAGGGTTACGTCTCCGGCGGCAGCCGCACACCGGCCGGCATCGGCCGGGTGACGAAGCAGGTCGTCGCCGAAGCCGGCGGCAAGGCGAAGCTGCTCGAAGAACTGCGCCAGGCCTCGGAAAAGATCGCCGCCATAACAGGCGCGCTGTCGGCCGTTTCCGATCCGGATCATCGCCAGCGGATCGTCGAGCGTTACACGAGCCTGCTGGTCGAAAATGCCGACCGGCAGCGGGCGCTGCTCGACCAGCTTGGCCTGTATGGGCCGGCGGAGGGGTGAGCTGCAGCGGCGCGGTTCGGGCCAAGCCCCAAACCCCGCCCCAACCCCTCTCCACAAGGGGGAGGGGCTAACGTGCGGCACCGCTTCACGTAATCTCCATCGTACCGAACCGTGGGGCGATAACAGCCAGCAAGAACTCGTCTTCTGGCCACCGCCCAACACCACAGCTTAGTTCCTTCCCCTTGTGGGGAGGGTCTTGCGGCGGGCGCATGGAGGATCCGGAGCGGCAGCCCAAAAACAAAACAGGCGGCACATCGGCCGCCTGTTTTCGTGTCTTCGGGTTGCCCGTTACTTCTGTTCCGGCGCCAGGAACTCGGCGCAATAGGACGGACCGTTGACGCCGGGAATGTCGGCGACGGTGCGGATGTCGCGGATCGTGTAATCCGAGCTGGTGGTAATTTCGGCCTGGCAGCGCAGATAGGCGGTGCGGGCGGACGCGATCTGCTTGCCGCGCTTGCCGTCGGCGCCTTCGGCATATTTTGCCGGAATGCGCACGGTCTTGTAGCCGCCGCGCCAGGTATAGACGGTGGTGGCGCCTTCCTCGCGGTCGCTGAGCGGCGGCCCGTAGGCGGCAAAGAAGATGCCGGCCGATTTGCCGACCCAGCGGGCCTCGATCGGATTGCCGGCGGAAGGAATGGTGGTGCATCCGGCAAGCCCAATTGCAAGCCCGGCCGCGGTGATGGTGCGGAGTTTCATCGTGTTGTCCCTGGTCTCTAGCGCAGTGGCTGCGAATCCGCTCTTTGCGCGCGGTTTCGCCTGTCCCGTCGAGCCCTTTAGCGCGGAACCCGGCAAAAGAAAATTGCCCCCGTCGCACTTCCCGACGATTTGCTCCGGGTGTGTCTTTTTGCTGCAGCAGCGCACCGCCGCGCCCTGTCATCAACCCGTCAAAAATTCCACCGGATTTTTGGAATTTGGTGCTTGTGCAACCAGATAGGCTGTTCTATAGAAGCGCCGCTGGTCACGGAGTGTAGCGCAGTCTGGTAGCGCACCACGTTCGGGACGTGGGGGTCGAGTGTTCGAATCACTCCACTCCGACCAGCCGAAAAGCTCGCATTTGCGGGCTTTTTTCGTTTTTGTCCATAAATGCACCTGATGAAATCCCCAACGATGCGCGCGAAGCGTTAGATGCGCTCGTTGTGGATCGGGAGCGTGGCGTAGCGAAACCCGCCAGCCACTCGATGAGATTGAGCGCCAACAGTGGTCGTCGATTTCGTTGAGTGGTTCGGAAAGGACAGGGCGCTGACACCGTTCCGGAAACGCCGGCGAAGGGGTGATTGTCTCGATGGCGGACTGGGATGGGGCGCGCACGCGGATGGATCATCGCCCTCATCCCCGATTTCGAGACTTTCAATTCAGCCCTGAAAGGCTCCAGTGCGCCGGGCTACTTGGCGACATGCCAAACGCCGCCGACGCCATCGCCGGTCATATCGCCAGGCTTCTTGTCTCCGGCGAAGGTGTAAAGCGGCTTGCCTTCGTAAGCCCACATCTCCTTGCCGTCGGCCGCCTTGACGAGCGACCATTCGCCTTCGGCCTTGGCCTTGGCGGCGGCGTGGAAAGCCGGCCATTTCTTCAAGCAGGCCTCGTCGCAGTTTGATTTGCCCATGGCGTCCTTGTCGAACGTATAGAGTGTCATGCCTTTGGGGTTTGCCAGGATCTTACCCATCTTGGTGTCGACCATTTTGGCCGGTTCCGCTGCAAACGCCGAAAATGCGGTTGCAGCCAACAGGCCCATGGAGACGATCAGCGTTTTCATGATTACCTCCGGTTCGGGAGTGCCAGCGGGATGCTGGTAGCGTCCGATGTGAGCAAGAACGCTGCGGGGAGGTGGCGGTTCCATGATCCGACTGACGGCGATACACATTCGGATTTTGTGTTTCGCCGTGGAATATTGACTCCTCTGTCGAGGAGCCTTCCCAGCCCGCTGTGAACCGTCACCTCAGCGCGACGCCACGGTGACACGCGAGTAGCAGCTTGGGCGGACGGGGGCAGTTCGCCTGTGATTTCGTTGGGATCACAATTCAATTGCGCTATAATGTGGTTGTTGGCCGCGTGGAGGCCAAGCGGGAGATGCTGACGCGCTTTGCCTCTCATTGGGAGTGGGAATTGGGCTTGTTTTCAGATTTCGCGATAGATGTTGACGACCTCGAACTACTCCAGGCGATCATCATCGATGCGTGCAATGAGCTGAGGCTTTCTCCAGACCGCCAAGACCTTGTCGCGCGGATCGTGGACCTGCGCTCGCGCGGCCACTCGGAGCAGGCAATTTTGGAAACTCTTCGCGTGGAGTTTGGGAACCCCATTGGCCGACGGCGGAGACACACTGCTGTTTCACCCGAGACTGGGAAAAATGACACCCGCCGCATCAGGTTCCCCAGCAGTCGAAGCTCAACACAGACGACCCGGAAAGGTCACCCGGGCCCGGGAAACCCGTCGGCAATAGCCTGCGGGACTGGTCGTGGTTGACTGGAGTGGGCCAAACAGTGCTCAAGTGCATTGCAGTGGTTACGACACATCGCCCGCACGGCCCACGATCCTTACGATATGCGCGGCCTCTTGTTCCTGACGGCGAAATTTTTGATCGAAAAAGCCCCGCAGTTCGCGGGGCTAGCTACGTGCATGGAAAGGTGGTTGCGCCAAGTTGGTGGGAACGGACCCGGCGCATCCTGGCCTTTTAACTCGCCTTTGCGACCAGAGTTCCGATGAGCTCAAATTTTTTTGGGGGTTAAACAAGCAGCCGCAGCAATGCGTCTTCGTCCGTTACCCCATGTTGAAATGACTGGATAATCCGGCTGGCCAATTCCTCGCGTTCAGCGTCTTTCGTGATGCGTTTCACTGAGATGACATGGTCATGCACCGCTGACACAGAGAACCGCTTTGGGTGCCGCCAGTCATGAGCTGGAATGGTGCAAGGGGTCGGCGGTCGCACGCGAGTTCCCAGGCGAGTAAATCACCGTGCTGGGCTCGAGTTCCAGAGGTCAGGATGCTCTCTAATCATGCGATCGAGGTTCCGATTGCTGGGAGAACAGCGGAACCGAGGCGGCCGTCCTGAAAAGTGAGACGGTCGCATTCGGTCGGAACATTGCGTCTGCCGAGCAGTTCTTCTTATTCCAAGCGCGAGTACCGAGCTATGACTGAGAGAGTTGCAACTCCGCCCCAAAAGAGCGATCCCAAAGCACAGCCCGTTCGTCGTCCCGCTCCTCAAGATTCGGCACTCGATGAACGCCAGAAACCACCTCGGGACACAAAAGATGCGCCCGCGCCAAACCCGAATGGCGGGCCTCTCGACGCGCCTCCTCGCGCCCCAAAGGCAAGCCGTCCTCCGGAAGCTCGGTAGCGGCAGCGGTTCTCGCAGGTGGTTACCCAAGCGCCGTATAAGGCGAGATGTTTCTCCTCGCGCGATGCAAAATGAACGACGAGACGCGGTCAAACCTCTCGCAATAGACCGCTGTGTGCCTTTTGTCTGCGCATCTCTGGAAAATCGATTTCACCGCACTCCGACTCGTTTAGTGCTTCATCATCAACGGGACTGTCGAATGCGCCAGCAGGTAGCGGGTGACGCGGCCGAGAAGCAGTTCGAGGAAATAGCCGTGCTTGTAGGCGCCGATCAGCAGGCAGGTCGCATGGGCCGAACTGGCAAAGTCGAGAACGGCCTCACCGACCGAACCGCCGTCTGAGCTGATCGCGACGACGTCGGCTTTCACGCCAAGCTGATCGAGAAGTTCTCTTGCGGTGAACTGATAGCTGCGGTCCGGCTTGTCGTTGACAGACAGGGCCGTGACCTGCTCCGCCGCTGCGAGCCAGCGCCTGGCCGCGACGACGGCGTCGCGTGCATGGGCATGCGGCTTCCAGCCGATGACGACATGCCGGAGCAGATCGCCCGAATACCCGCCTGCAGGCGGCGCAAGCACCAGCTTGCGCTCGTTGGAGAGCAGGTCGTGGAAGGCGTCGCGCGCGTCCAAATTGCCGTGGGCCGGCGCGATGACAAGCGCAGTCTCGTGACATTCGCTCGCGACGCAACGGCCGAGGTCGCCGCGGCAGTCGTCCAGCCGGATTTCGCCGCGCTCAGGCTTCGCCGCCTTCCATGCCTCGAACGCCCGCTCGACGCGCTCGAGACGCTCACGCGGCGAGCCTTCGTTCAATTCACGCAGTATTTGCAGATCGATTTCCTCGGGGGCGGCGATCATCGCCTCGGGATCGGCCCCGACATGGGCAGCGCCCATGCGGCCTCCGATGGCGCGGGCGGCGTCTTCGGCAATGTCCAAGCAGATGTGTACGCTTGCCGGGTCTGGCAACAAGGCGACGACGTCCGCGTGGACGGTCAGAGCGCGGGCTTCGCGCGTGGACGCGCCACCAGCCGAGAGGACTCGCATGGCAAGGCCATTTGAAGTGGTTGTGTTCATCAGGACCTCCTCCGGCGATGCTCCCTCATCGCCTGATCCACTTCCGTGCGCGGCGCGGCAGGGCTGCGGCGTCGGCGACAACCGAATGTTACTACCGCACCCGATCGGTCGCAATCTCGCCACGCCCGATACGGGTGGACGGTTGCGGCGCTGCTCGAGGCAGCTGCCGAAAACCGTTCGGTAGAGTTGGCTTGAAGGTCCGCGTCCTATCCTCGCGTCGTTCCCCCGGAGGAATGCCACGTCCGGCCGCGCTTCCTCGCCGTCATTTTGCCGACGCTCGCGCCCCGCCGTGGATCACGGCGAGCTCGTCCATCTCGAGGACGTGCACGACGCTGGCCTCGACTCGCCGGGGCACCAACTGCCGGCGGCCGGCTGCTTGCGTCCGGCGGGCTTGTGCTGGCAAGCGGCCCCTCGCTTCTTCCGGCGCCGAACGATATGCACGATCTCGCCTGATCCACCATGAAGGAGCATCCGATGATCCACGAATTGCGCATCTATACATGTCTGCCGGGGAGGCTGCCGGCACTGCAGCAGCGTTTCGAGCCCGCGACGCTGGCGATCTGGGAACGCCTCGGCATCCGCTCACTCGGCTTCTGGACGACAATGATCGGTTCTTCCAGCAACGATCTGACCTACCTGCTCGAATGGCGGTCGCTGGCGGAGCGCGAGCAGAAATGGGCCGAGTTCGTGGCCGATCGCGATTGGCAGGAAGCGAAGGCGAAGAGCGAGGCGGATGGGCCGATCGTCGCCAACATCGTCAGTTCGCTGCTGCAGCCGACACGCTTCTACCGCGGCTTCTCCATACCGGCGGAATAATGGCCAGAAACTCCGCATGCAATTGATTGAGAAGTGTTTTGCGATGTGTTTCGGCGTGAAATATTGACCCCGCTGGCGGGGTGATCGGCGTCCCCTCTTAGATTTCGTCTGCCCATCCGTCCTTTGGCGGCGGATACGACCGCTCCGGCGGGGTTTTCGTTTTTCGACCCGAGCTTGGCTTAAGGAAACGCGGTCGGCAGGCTGTCGTCCAGAATATAGAAGTGCTCGCCGATCTTTCTGACGCTGACGTAGTCGTCCGGACCAGGATCGAGATTGACGCATTCCTTCCTCTTTTCAGAACAGAATTTCCGAAGGCGCTGCTGCCAGGCTGTGGATTGCGCGCCTTTGGGCAAGGCAATTTCATCGCTCTCATCATAGATGAGCGTCGAGTAGGTTTTATCCCTGAACGTATCGTCCCATACGAATGTCCGGAAGCGCTGCCCTGCGTCCGGGAGATCGGCTCGTTCAATCTCTGCCAGATATGTTTGCCGGGTCAGCGCGAATCGAACGCTGTCGGGCGTTATGCCGACGATGGCGAGAAGATGAAGGCAGACGAGCAGCAACAGGGGCGCTGTCAGGAGAGACAGGACCCGTCGCCAGCGCCGCAGCACCAGGTTGAAGCAGAGGAAGCCTGCAATGGCGATCAGCGTTGCGAGGAAGACCAAAAGATCGATCATCCACCAGTCCCATTGGGGAGCAAGCCAATAAAGCCAATCCTGCCCCAGAAACGGCAACAGCCACAGGGCGTATGTCCAGGAAAATTGGTCGCTGCTTTTTACTTGCTCTGTCACGTTGCTACCGCTGATTCGAGATTCTCGGCTCAACAATAACACGCATAAGGACGCGCGATTTGATCACAGTGGGACAGGTACCTGAAGCAAGAAGCCGCGGCCGATGGAACGTGCGGCGCTGCTGCGGCCTCAGCCGCCGACTGTGATCTCGCCATCCGCAACCCGTTTCACAAATATCTTCAAACCTTCATGCCTGAGTTTCTTCCAGCCGCCGTCGGAGACCATTGATTTCGCCAGATCGGCAAACCCCGTGGTGAGATAGGGAACTTGCGATGCCGGTCGTTTGCCAAGCGCTTGAATCAAGCAGTCAGTTCTTGGCGGGGACAAGAAGGTGTTTCCCGAACGTTGCATGCCGATCTCCAAATGATCTGTGCCGTCTGGAAATCTGATCGTCCCATAGCCGCACTTGGCTGCCGCATTCACTTCGGCCTTGGAGAGATTGTCCTGCAGGAGAAATGACAGCTGGCTGAAACTGTTGTCCGTGTAGTCGAACTGACCCAGGATAATGAAGTCGAGCTCGTTCTGTCCCTTCTTGGCGCCTTTGATCTTGCCAAAGAAGTTGGAATTCACCTTTGTGTCTTTGCCCGTCTTCATGGCAAGCATTTCGCCCAGCTTGATATAGGTCCTCGGTTTTGACGAAACCTTTTCGCTGCCAGCCGCGGCGTTGCCTGAAGGCAGACTTGCCGTCTCCGGCTTGGCATAGGCGTCAGCGAAGGCTTGCAGCGTCGTGAGGTTGAGCGCTTGGGGAAGCGAACCGCTCTCGAACTTGCGGCAAGAGAGCGCGGCTTGCCGCGTTGCCTTGTCAGGCCTGCCCTCGACATTTCCCGGCTTGCAGCCCAAACGAGCCAGTTGCTGCTGCAGCCTCTTGAGCAAACCTGTTTGTTCAGCGGAATAGTCGCTGACACCGCGGGTCACACTGATATTGCGGACATCGATGCCGATACCATCCGGCTGCACCACGTCAAACTGGGACGTATGATGGTCATAGCTCTTCCAGTCACCGCCCCAACCCATCATCACCGGGCCGAGAATGAAGTTGAATGATTTCGGGTCGCGGTTTGATTGCGGCTCGCACTCGTTCGATTCCCAGCAATGCGGAGCTTGGTTGGTTGCTTCGCCTTCGGCGGCGTAGATCACCTTGTTGTCGCAGCTTGCCGTAACCCATCCGCTCTCATCGTTTGCCCATCGGATTTTCAGCGAGAATGTCGCCCATTTGCCGAAATCTTGCGGTTTTTGGCACTGGCGGGCGAGAAAGTTCACGCCGTTGCGCGTGTCGGCTTTCAGCATGTAGATGAAATTGTGGATTGCCGGTCCTTCCCAGGAGGCGAAACGCAAATGGCTGTCCCAGCCATCGGGATAAAAGCCATTGGCGGAGTTGTTGTGCCAGCCTTTGTAGGCAAAGGTCGGATCGAGCCGGAAATCAAACTTGTATTCGACGCTTTCGCCAACCCTCATGTCTCGCGTATAGCGAATCGTTGAGCGGACGTTGCCATTGCGGCAATCATTTTCGCCGCGTCCATCGCCATAATCGACATTGGAACATTGACGGTCGAATATCTCAAACCGGGTCACGCCGTCCTTGACCTCTGGCCTGACCGATCCGTTGAACTTGTGGCGTTCGAAACCTTTGGGGAGCGGATCGGCAATCGCTACTGCGTGGCTCACAAAAACCATAAGCGTGCCAACCGCCAGAACTATATGATTTTTCAGCATAGTTCTTTCTCCCGCCTCAGACACCAACCATATCACGATCTCATTGGGGATGTAGGGTTTAGATCAGCTTCAGATCGGTCCCTTTGCCGTAGAAGGGCATCGCGAGCTCGCTCTTCTCTTCAGTTATAATTTTTCTGCAGGAAAGTTATAACGACGCGGTTGAGCAGCAGCGCGGTTGATCTCGGCGTTGCCAGATCGCGGTTCAATGCGTCGGTTTTCGAATCAACCGGAACGAGTCCCAAAGTGATTCGTTGAGTCGCGTTCCGTGTGAGATACTGGGCCATGAGCAAGCGACGAAGCTTCAAGCCGGTGAAGATCACCATCAATGGCAAGGTGAGGACGGTCTATAACGTCGTCCAGGCCGGCAACACTTTGCTGAACGATTGGCCCGACCAGACGCCGGCGGCCAAGGTTGCCGAGCGGCTTGTGCTTGATGTGTTCAACGATGCCGCCGAGCCCGAGCAAGTGCGCCGTGCCTTCATTACCGCCGCCAAGGCGAGCGACATCAAATATAGTTCCTGATCGGTGAGGCTGGGCTAAGCTCCGGTTCACTTCCATGACATCAGCTCCTGATTGGCGCGGTCCTGGTTCTTGAACTGTGTCTCCATCCATGCGGCCGAAACGATCGCGGCGAGGAAGCCGAGGGTGAGGCAGGTGATGGCCTGCTTGCGCCAGGAAATGAAGGTGACCGGCGCCGGGGTGAGGGGCTTTTGCGCGCATTCACCGAGCGGGCAGGCGCAGCCGGAAAAGGCCTTGACGATGCAATCGTCGGACATCTCCGTTCCCCCTCAGGCGTAAAGCTGATCGCGATCGGTCATGCCCATGATCTCGCGGGCATAGCGGTAATGCTCCTCGACGGAGGCCGCGGCACCCCGCAGCCAGGAGGGGCCGCGGATAAAATGTTCGGGGCGGCGCAGGAAGGCAAAGCCGAGGGCGCCCATGCGCTGGGCCTCGATCGCCATATAGGCGCTGCAGTCTCCCATCCCCAGCGCGCCATTCCAGCGGGCGTCGCGCCTGCTTTCCACGGTCTCGATATTGCGGATGTGCTGCATCGCCCTGTCCTCTCACGCGCCTCTAACTGGCTCATGAGATTAAGGTATATATAATACCCCAAATCGTCAACCGCATCAGGTATAAAAAATACCCTCCTGATTGACGAGGTACGAATCATAGGCGTATGTCTGTCGCCAGTGATTGGGCGACCGGGTGCAACTCCCGAGCTGACGAAGCCCAGCGGCGCGGGAAGCGAAAGTCCTTAAGTGCGCTGTCAGAAAATCAGGACGAGGGCGAAGCGAATGGCCCCTCTGGCACGTGTCCCATCCCGGCTCCGGCCTTCAGGACCTGGCCAATGCTCTCCCGGCTTCATGGGCTTTGCTCATGGGGTAGGGGGAAGCTTTGGCCGGAACCCTCCCTCACCAGCCTTCAGAAGCGAAGACAGAGAGGTAGAAACAAGATTCTCTTGGAGTCTGATGCTGTGAGAAAAACGGCAGGGCGCAACGAGATCGAAATCGCCGGCGAGGGTGACCGGGCCCGGGTCTTGGGGTCGCCGAATTTGGATTCGTGGGGGAGGGCTGCCAAGGATATTCCTCGCAGCCATTCGTTCCATCCCGGCGGTAACGCGGCGGTGCGTGGACGACGTCCGGAGCTTTTGCATTTTTTGATTTCGGAAGAGAGGATGCTCTCGCGATCCTGGTTGCCGGATCGGGGAAATCGAGTGGGATCCTACAGGCCGTACATTTCGCGCGCGGCGCTGAAGGCCAGGAGAAGCGCCGCTAATGTGACAATATGGAACCAGATTCTGCCGGCGCGAGAGGAAGGGAGGATCGTCTTGTTTTCCTTGATAAATATGGCTTGTTCGCAACGAGCATGGATGCCTACATCTCGATGATCGACCGGCGGACGCGGCCGACGATGGTGACGACGCCCTGGAAATCCGGCGGCGGCACGTCCTCATAAGAAGCGGGCTGAAAGGGCGGGTTGTCGTTCGGGCGATAGCGCTTGTAGGTGGCAGCCCCCGTCTCGTCGGCGACGACATAAAGCGCGTTCGGCGCCAGGCGCTTGTCGCGAAGGTTGACGAAGATGATCGAGCCCGGCGGCGAGATCTTGTTCATCGAATTGCCTTCGACCTCGAGCGCGATCCATTCGCCATCAGGCAGATCGAGGGCGGCTACCGTCGGGAATTCCGAAAAGTCGGTGATCGGCGCCTGCTCGCTCAGCTGGCCGGCGCTGACCCAGGAGATCTTCGGCACGTCGGCGACAGAGACCGGCAGCTCATCAGGATCGAGCGCATTGCCGGTGCCGAACTGCAGCCAGTTGAGATTGACCTTGAAGGCGCGGGCGTATTTCTTCGCATCGGCAATTCCGAAGCCGTTGCGGCCGGACTCGTGTGCCTTGTAGACATTCGCATTCCAGCCGAACCGGTCGACGATCGCTTTCGGCCCGGCAAAGCCCGCGTTTTTCCGGGCCATGACCAGCCGCTTTGCGCGTTCTTCGCGCTCAAATTGTTCCTGATCTTTCAACATGATATAAAAAATACCCCATTCCAGGGTATATGTCATGCTTTTTTCTGCTTGACGTGCGGGGTATTAAATATACCCTATACGCATGACAAACAACCAAAACATCAACGCCTCCATCCAGGCGACAGTCGATCCATTCCAGCGCGAAAACGCCCGCTACACCGGCTGCCCGAACTGCGGCAAGGCGCTGTCGATCGCCGAGGTGATCGAGCACCATTGCGAAAATTGCGGCCGGCAGACCAGCCCGAAGGAGATGCGGCAGACAGCCGATCGGCCCGGCGCGTCTGCGCTCACCGATCCCGACAGCCTCACGCCTCCCTGACGGCTCTCGGTGGCCGGCGTCGTCGCCCTCCCTCGGCGACGCCGGCAGCTATTTCCGGGCGGCCATCGCCGCCGATGAACTCACATGAAGCAGCTGGCAGCGCCCGCTTCGGCGGCAACGGCCCGCTGCGCCCGAAATGGACAAGAAGGATCATCCCGGCATGAACGCGCTCGAGCTCTTCCGCACCGGCAGGGACTACATCGAAATCGCAGCCATTCTCGGCATGTCGGTGCCTTCGGTGGAAAGCGAGATCCACCGGCTTCGAAGCGCCGAGAGGGGCGATACCGCCCAGCAGGATCATGCCGGCGCGGAGATCCGCCGCTTTCCGCATCGGATTAGGCCGGGCACGCCGGTGAATTTTGCCGGCGGGCAGCGGCGGCAGGTTTGAGCGGCGGGAGAAGGGAAAACGGCATGGCGAAGGACACAATGAGCAAGGACATCATGGACATCCTCAGCCCGGTGCTGGGGGAAGAGCTGGCGGCGGCCGTCATCGAGCATCGCAGGCGCACGCTGAGGAAGCCGCTGACGGCTTACGCCGCCCGCATCCAGGCCAGGGAATATCTGCTGACCGGCGATCCGGCCGGCGCTGCCGAGATGCAGATCTTCCGCGGCTGGCAGGCGATCAAATGCGACTGGTACCTCAAGGAGAAGGCGAGGGAAGCCGGGTCGATCAACAGCAGCACGAGAAGGACGACAGTCGATGCCGCAAGAAATTTCCTCTCCGGTGAAGATCATAGCGGGGATGCTTTCGGGTTTCCCGGCATCATCAGGCACTGATCCCGACATGCAGATCCGCGCCTATCTCCTCGCCATCGACGGCATCCCGCTGGAGGCCGTCTGGCAGGCGGCCAAACTGTTCATTTCAGGCAAGGTCAGGAATCATAACCGCGCCTTCGCACCGAGCTCCGCCAGTTTCGCCGAGCAATGCCGCCGGCAGCAGGCGGCGATTACGGCGCAAAGCCGCCCGCGCGTCGCGCCGGCGCCCGAGCCGCCGCAGCCGAAGGTCGCGGCCTACAAGCTGCAGCTCTTGCGCGACGCCGCGAATGGCAGCCGCAGCGCCAGGCGGGAGCTGGCGGAGATGTTTCCCGACAACCCGATCATTGCACGAGCCACACGACACGAGGAGGCATTGAGGTGAGAAGCCTGTTCTGGACGGAAGACAAGATCGTCAAGGCGCAGAAGCTCTGGCAGCAGGGGCTCTCGGCAAGAGAGATCGCCAACCTGTTCGGCTCGAAGAAGAACACCGTCATCAACATGGCGCACCGCAACCGCGACAGGTTCCCCGCAAGGCAGGTCACCCGGCCGCCGCCCGAGACCCGCGAGGCGCCGGCACCGATCCGCCACCCCGACCGCGTCACGCGGGTGACCTTGTCGGGGGCTGAGGTGACAATGCCGCGCGTGCCCTGCATCGATGGGCCGGCATCATGAGCCAGCCCACCCCGCGCGAAACCGAAATCATCGGCTGGATGGCGGCCGGAAAGACCGCCGCCGAGATCGGCACCATTCTCGGCATCTCCCCCATCACCGTGAATACGCACATCGCCAACGCCAAGGCGAGACTCGGCGTCTTCAAGGATACCGCACTGGTTGCCGCCGCACTGCGCAACGGCATTATTCGATAGAAGGACAATCAACATGGGTGGCAAAGCAGCCAAGGTCAGGACACAGCGGGCAAACAAGGGCGCCGGCCGGCCGCGCAAGGCAAATGTCGAGCGTTTTCCCTGCGGCAAGATCAAGCCGTTCGAGACCGAGAAGGACAATATCAGCGTCGCGCTATCAGCCCGCCGCCGCATCCACGGCTTCGGCCGGACGGTCGACGACGAGACGGTCAAGAGCCCGTTTGCCGGTTATACGCTGGGGCGCATGTTCCTCGACGGCCTGATCACCGCAGCGCAGCGCCAGGCCGGCGACGACTATGCCGAGGCGATCGCCCGCTACCACAAAACCACCGGCATCCCGGCCCCGAGCCCGCGGGCGCAATCGCTCTTTTCCGTCAAGGGCCACGAAGGCGAAGTCACCGAAAGCCTCGCCGACCGCGCCCGCAAGGCCAGCAACCGCATGATGGCGCTGCAGGGCATCCTGCTGCGCTGCCAGGACGGCCCGCAGGTGCGCAGCACCGTCTATAACGTCACGGTGATGGACTACGAACACCTGCGCCAGATGCCGCCGCAGCAATTGCTCTGGCTGCGGCGCGGGTTGATCGCGCTGCGCGGGGCGAGGGGTGGGTGATGATGACGGGGCGAGGGAAGCGAAATTCGCCCACATCCCATCCGCCGTCGCTGTCCTTGCCGCAGAGCTCACTCACCCTCCGTCGTCCTCGGGCTTGCCCGAGGATCCACGCTCGGCCTCCATTAGCAGCGGCCCGGAGACACGGGCGGGAGCGGGGCGAGGGGCATGCTGCGACATCTGTGATTACAGCCGTCTGCCTTCATAGGAAGGCTTCACGAGGCTGAGAATTTCACCATGACACCACGCTGCCGAAAGTAGGCCTCCATCCGCTTCCTGCCAGAACGGTTATTCTGCACGAGCCTGGCCGGGTCGAATACGGCCTCTTTCAAACCCGCCCGCGTCAACGCTGCCTTGAGGGCCGCGATATGCACGTCGATGTCGGCGTTGTCCGCCTGGAGCGACTCATAAATGCGGTTTGTTGCATCTGCTACGGTCGGTTCGCTCACGATTACACTCCTGTTG
>Ga0209051_1000571_pt1 | contig 44685 bp, 41 predicted proteins | sample AraplaCvi_mMS_r2_2_FD_184286 | JGI IMG/M metagenome (GOLD analysis project Ga0209051, IMG submission 184286) | Arabidopsis root microbial communities from North Carolina, USA - plate scrape MF_Cvi_mMS_r2 (SPAdes) (version 2) | ecosystem: Host-associated > Plants > Roots > Endosphere | place...
CGGTGCTGTCGAACGCCTGCATGGTGGCCGCGATCGCGATGGGCACCTACGGCACGGCGCTGGCGCTGGTGGGCACGCAGCTCAACATCCTGCCGCTGATGCTGCTCGCGCAGGTGGGCGACGGTGGTTCCGATTTCGCTGTCGCAGCAGCCTTGTCGCTGGTGCTGATGGTGGTGTGTGTGATCGTGATGGGAGTGGGCGATGTCCTTACGCGAAGGCGCGAGCGCGGTGCTGTCGGCACCGGTCACTGAGGCGCTGGCGCGCCTGGCTCAGAAGCAAGGGGGGCCGGCGCGCCACCGCCAGCCGGTGGCCATCCTCGGCCCCGGCGACGGCGGCCCGGCCGAATGCGAGGCGGCCTACGCCGTGGCGCATGCGCTGGCCGGCGCGGGCATGGCGGTGGTCTGCGGCGGCCGCGGCGGCGTGATGGCCGCGGCCTCGCGCGGCGCCACCGAGGCCGGCGGCCTCGCCGTGGGCATCCTGCCCGAGGACGACGACCGCAATGCCAATGAATGGCTCAGCGTGGCCATTCCCACCGGCATGGGCGAGATGCGCAACGGCATCATCGCGCGCAGCGGCGTGTGCCTGGTCGCCATCGGCGGCAACATGGGCACGCTGTCGGAAATGGCGATGGGGCTCAAGTGGGGCAAGCCGGTGTTCGTGATGCATGGCGATGTCGAACTGCCGGGTGCGGTGCAGGCCACCGACGTGAACGACATGCTCGCCAAGGTGCTGGCCTGTCTTCTCGCCTGAGCCTGTTGCGGGGGCAGCGGACGGCACGGCCGCATTGCACAATGCCGTCATGCCTTACATGCCCACTTTCGTCGCTCCCGCCCGCTTCAACGACGCCGCCGCGGCGCTCGAGCAGGTCAAGTCCATCTACCAGGGCGGCCTGGCGCATCTGCGGGAATCGATGCTGCGTTTCGTGGCCGGGGAGGCGCTGCCGGGCCGGGTGCGGGCCTGCTACCCCTTCGTGCGGGTGCACACCCATACCGTCTCGCGCCACACGCCGCCGGCCAACGCGGGCCTGAGCTACGGCTTCGTCGCCGGGCCGGGCCGCTACGAGACCACGCTGACGCGGCCCGACCTGTTCTCGCGCTACTACCTCGACCAGTTCCGCCTGCTGCTGGAGAACCACCAGGTCGAGATCGAGGTGGGCACCAGCACGCAGCCGATCCCGATTCACTTTTCCTTTGCCGAGAACGACCACATCGAAGGCACGATGAGCGAGGAGCGGCGCGCGCTGATGCGCGACGTGTTCGACCTGCCCGACCTCGGCGTGATGGACGACGGCATTGCCAACGGCACCTACGAGGCGCAGGCGGGCGAGGCACAGCCGCTGTCGCTCTTCACGGCCGCGCGCGTGGACTATTCGCTGCACCGGCTGCGGCACTACACCGGCACAGCGCCCGAGTGGTTCCAGAATTTCGTGCTGTTCACCAACTACCAGTTCTACATCGACGAGTTCGTGCGCCTGGGCCACGAGGCCATGGCCGACGAGAAGAGCGAGTACGTCGCCTTCATCGAGCCCGGCAACGTGGTCACGCGCCGGCGCGGGCTGGCCGCCGGCGCCAGCACCAGCTACGGCGGCCTGCTCGACGGCAGCCAGGGCACGGCGCCGCCGCGCCTGCCGCAGATGCCGGCCTACCACCTGGTGCGCGAAGACTGCAGCGGCATCAGCATGGTGAACATCGGCGTCGGCCCGGCCAATGCCAAGACCATCACCGACCACATCGCCGTGCTGCGCCCGCATGCCTGGATGATGCTGGGCCACTGCGCGGGCCTGCGCAACGCGCAGCAGCTCGGCGACTACGTGCTGGCGCATGCCTACGTGCGCGAGGACCACGTGCTCGACGAGGAGCTGCCGCTGTGGGTGCCGATTCCGGCACTCTCGGAAATCCAGCTCGCGCTGGAGAAAGCGGTGGCCGACGTCACGCGCTACACCGGCCCCGACCTGAAGAAGATCATGCGCACCGGCACGGTGGCGAGCACCGACAACCGCAACTGGGAGCTGCTGCCGGGCAACCAGCCGCAGCGCCGCTTCAGCCAGAGCCGGGCCGTGGCGCTCGACATGGAAAGCGCCACCATCGCGGCCAACGGCTTCCGCTTTCGCGTGCCCTACGGCACCTTGCTGTGCGTGAGCGACAAGCCGCTGCATGGCGAGATCAAGCTGCCGGGCATGGCCAACCACTTCTACCGCGAGCGCGTGGAGCAGCACCTGCGCATCGGCATGCGGGCCATCGACATCCTTCGCGAGCAGGGCTCGACGCGGCTGCACAGCCGCAAGCTGCGGAGCTTCGCGGAGGTCGCTTTTCAGTAATAGTTGGCACTTCCTAGGGTTTACACCTACTACCAGATGTAGGCGGGCGACGCATTTCGCGGACATCATCCGGCAACATTGCTCACAACTGGAAACAAAATGCCTCGCTCGTCGCCCGAGAAGCTTTCTCGCCGCAACTTCAATGCATGGATGGCGGGCGCGGCCGCCGCCGCGGGCGCCGGGCATGCCGCTTTGTGGCCCCGTTCGGCCGGGGCGGCCGAGCCGCAACTGATTTCCAAATTGCGCATCGTCATTCCGGCCAACGAAGGCGGCGGCTGGGACCAGACGGGCCGCGCGCTCGGCGCGGCGCTGCTGGCCTCGGGCGCGGCGGGCGATGTGGTCTACGAAAACATCGGCGGCAAGGGCGGCACCATCGGGCTCGCCAAGTACGTCGAAAAATACGATGCCGATCCCGACACCCTGCTGATGAGCGGCATGGTCATGGTCGGTGCGGTGGCACTGCAGAAACCGGCCATCACCATGGCCCAGGTCGCGCCGGTCGCGCGCCTCACCAGCGACTACGAAGTAGTCGCCGTGAAGGCCGATTCGCCCATCAAGACGCCCAAGGACCTGATCGCCCAGTTGCGCGCCGATGCGGCCAAGACCGTCATCGCGGGCGGCTCGGCCGGCGGCGTGGACCACATGTACGCCGGCATGCTGGCTCGCGTGGCCGGCAACACCGCGGGCCTGGTCTACCAGCCGTACCCGGGCGGCGCGCAGGTGGTGGAGGCACTCGCAACCGGCAAGGCCGTGGCCGGCATCTCGGGCTTCAGCGAATTCAGCGAGAGCCTGGCCAGCGGCAAGCTGCGCGCCATCGGCGTGTCGTCGAAGCGGCCGTTCCTGGGCATTCCGTCGGTGCGCGAGCAGGGCGTGGACGCCGACCTGGCCAACTGGCGCGGCGTGCTCACCGGCAAGAAGGTCACAGCGGACCGCAAGGCCGTGCTGCTCGAGGCCGTGCACCGCGCCACCACCGCCGACATCTGGCAGAAGACCATCAAGCGCAACAACTGGGATGCGTACTGGATGGCGGGCAAGGATTTCGAGAGCTTCCTCGACCTGGACCTGGCGATGGCCGGGCCGATGATCTACCTGCTCAAGCTAAAGGCCTGAGCGCGCGCTTCAGCCGAACAGCTCGGGCATCTCGCGCTGCGCCCTGGGCGTAAGCGCCAGCGCGCGGCCGTCGAGCTCCTGGCGGACCCAGCCGCGGCGCAGCGACAACTGGAGCCACGCCGCGCCGAGCGCGCCGCCCAGGTGCGGTCGGCGCTCGCTCCAGTCGAGGCAGGCGCAGGCAAAGCGCCGGCGCGAGCGGCGCACCGCGTCCACCTCCACGCCCAGGCTCTCCAGCGCGATCGCGCCTTCGGGCGTGAGTTCGTACGAACCGCTGTGCAGGCCGCTGAGCCAGCCCTGCGCATGCAGCCGGTCGTGCAGCGCGACGCCGGCCGTGCCGGCCATGTGGTCGTAGCAGGTGCGCGCGGCGCGCAGGCGGCTCGGCGTGTTCGGCTTGAACTGCGCCGCGCGCGGCGCGCCGGCCACCACCATCAGGCTTTCGAGCGCGGCCGCCACGCTGTCGCCCGCCAACCGGAAGTAGCGGTGCTTGCCCTGCACCAGCAGCTCGACCAGCCGCTCTTCCCTGAGGCGCGCGAGGTGCGCGCTGGCAGTGGACGCGGCCACCTCGGCCACGGTGGCCAGCTCGGTCGCGGTGCGCGCGTGGCCGTCCATCAGGCAGCTCAGCATGCGGGCACGCGCGGGCTCGGCGATGGCGCCGGCCAGGCGGGCCAGCTGCATGTCGGCGTTCGAGGAAGAAGAGGTCATGTCCATGCGCCGATCCTAAGACGCCGCCGCATCCCACACTTCGTTCGCGGGCGAAGTGTGGCGGCGGCAGCGGCTGCACACTGCGCGCCATGAACACAAGCATCACGCCCTCCTCCTTCGACGGCATGCCCCTGGACCCGGTCGCGGCCGTCACGCATGCCGATCCGTATCCCTTCTATGCCGAACTGCGCGCGGGGCCGCCGCTCGTGTGGAACGAGACGCTGCGCCTGTGGGTCGCAAGCCGCGCGGAGGTCATCGAATCGCTGCTGCTCGCGCACGGCGCGCTGCGCGTGCGGCCGGCGGCCGAGCCGGTGCCGCGCGCCATTGCGGGCAGCGCGGCGGGCGAGGTGTTCGGCCATCTCGTGCGCATGAACGACGGCGCGGCGCACCAGGCCCATCGGCCCGCGCTGCAGCGTGCGCTGGCCGGGCTGGACCTGGAAGCGGTACGCACGGCGGCCTTGCGGGTCGCGCATGGCGTGCCGGCGCAGCCCATGTCGGACGCGCTGTTCTCCATACCGGTGCGGACCGTCGCGCACCTGCTGGGCTTTGACGATGAGGCGCTGCCGCGGGTGGACCGGTGGATGCGCGATTTCGTCGCCTGCCTGTCGCCGCTGTCGACGCCGGACCAGCTGCAGGACGCCAGCGCCGCCGCGGGCGAACTCATGGCACGCTTCGAGGAGCTGGCCGCAGGCGCACCGCCGCGCAACGGAACCCTGCTCGCGGCCGTGCTCGCCGAAGGCGAAGCCGGTGCGCCGCTTTCGCGCGCGTTGCTCGCGAACCTCGTCGGCCTGCTCTCGCAGACCTGCGATGCGACGGCCGGCCTGCTGGGCAACAGCCTCATCGCGGTGATGCGCGAACCGTCGCTGCAGCAAGCTGCGCAGACCCAGGCCGGGTTGCAGGCGATCGTGGAAGAAACGGCGCGGCACGACCCCTCGGTACACAACACGCGGCGCTTCGTGGCCGAGGCCGCCACCATCGCGGGCACGCCGCTGGCGGCAGGCGACGCGGTGCTGCTCGTGCTGGCCGCGGCGAACCGCGATCCGGCATTCAACCCCGAGCCCGAGCGCTTCAGCCTCGTGCGCGCACGGCGCCGCATGCTGGGTTTCGGCCACGGCATGCACGCCTGCCCGGGCCAGGCACTGGCCTGCACGCTGGCCGCCGCGGGGCTCGAGGCCGTGCTGCGTCGCACGCCCGATTTCGAGGCGATACGCGCGCGCGGCTGGCACTACCGGCCTTCGGTCGCCGCGCGCATTCCGGTCTTTCATTGACGGGAGTGCGAAGACCGCTCAGGCGCGCGCGGAAGGCCAGCGTCCGGTGCCTTCGAGGTGCGGCGACAGCTCCGCTTCGCCCCAGCGCAGCGACAGGGCGGCCGGCCGGCGCAATGCGTGCGTTACATGCAGCCGCAGCAGCCGTTCGGCGCCTTCGAATTCGGCGAGCTCGGGGCCGTCCAGCACCAGTTCGGCGGTGGCCGCCACATGCAGGAGATCGCCGTTGTCGTAGTCGATGAACAGCAGGCCCGCGCGCGGATGGGCCACCAGGTTGCCCAGCGTGTTGAAGAAGCGGTTGCCGTTGAAGTCGGGCACCGTGAGCACGCCGCCCTCGTCGACGCGAACGAAGCCGGAGCGGCCGCCGCGGTGCGACACGTCCACACCGTGCGAACGTACGTCGGCTTCGTCGCCCGTGGCTGCATCGTCCGGGTACGCCGTGGCGATGAACAGCGTGTCGGCGCTGCCGATGAGCCGCTGCGCATCGAGGTCGAGCGCGTCGAGCCATTGAACGGATGCCGCATCGCCGCGCGGTGGCACGAACGCCGGCTCGCGCGCCTGGATGTAGCGCGGGCAGTTGCCGAAGCTCTGCTGCACCGCGACCATGAAGCCCTCGGCATCGAGCGCCTCGACCGTGCCGTTCATGCGGTTGCGCCGCCGCGTGTGCGGCTCGATGCCCAGCAGGCCGAGCGTGGCGCCCTGCGCGAGCTGCCCGGCCAGCGGATCGCCGGCCGCCGGCAGCGCATCGACGCGCAGGTGCGTGGCGTCGGGCGAATGCACAAAGCCCGCGGGCGCCGCGAGCACGCTGGCCCAGGGCTGCAGGTCGGCATCGAGGCTGCCGACCACGAGGAACGGCAGTTGCGCGAAGAAGGTGCGGTGCTGGTCGGGCATGTAGTCGCGGATCACGCGCGGCCCCGCGGCCGCCATCTGCTCGCGCGAGCCGGCCTGCAATTGCAGCGCGCGCTCGCCGGCGTGGAATGGCGCGGCGATCACAGGCGGACCTCCGCGCTTCGCGCTGCGGTGCGATCGCCTTCGGGCGGCCGGGCGGCGATCATGATGCCGCCGCCAGCCCGACCGGCGTGCGCACCATCGGCACGAAACCGGGCAGGGCCTCCACGCGCGCGAGCCAGGCGCGCACGTGCGGGTACGCATCGAGCGACACGCGGCCTTCGGGCGCATGCGCCACATAGGCGTAGTTCGCGATATCGGCCAGCGTGGCCGCGGGCCCGGCCAGGAAGGACTGCTGCTCGAGGTGGATCTCCATCACCGCGAGCAGTGCGTGCGAACGCGTCACCGTCTCGGCCGGATCGGCGGCCAGGCCGAACAGCGCCATGACGCGCGCGGCGGCCGGTCCGTAGGCCAGCGGCCCCGCGGCCACCGAGAACCAGCGCTGCACGCGCGCCGCGCCCACCGGGTCGCGCGGCATCCAGCGTGCCGGCTCGGCCGAATAGCGCTCGTTGAGGTAGACCAGGATCGCGTTGGAGTCGGCCAGCGTGACATCGCCATCCTCGATCACCGGCACCTGGCCGAAAGGGTTGCGCGCCAGGAACTCGGGCGTGCGGTTGTCGCGCTTCTTCAGGTCGAGCTCGATGACCTCGAAGGGCAGGCCGAGCATCGAAAGAAACAGCCGCACCCGGTGCACGTGGCCCGAGATGGCGCTGCCGTAGAGCTTGATGGGTTGCGCGGGGCGGTTGGCGGTGGCGTTCATGGGAGGTCCTCTGGAATGTGGGAGTGGGCGTGATCCGGATTCTTCTCTATTGCATCGAATGGATGAATAGCCATTTCTGCATTTGACTGCTGTGTTATCCGGTTTAATCGCGCCATGGATCGTTTCAAGGCCATGCAGACTTTCGTGCAGATTGCCGACCAGGGCAGCCTGACCCGCGCCGCCGAGGCGCTCGGCACTTCGCTGCCCGCGGTGGTGCGCGCGCTCGCCGCGCTCGAGGCGCATCTGGGCGTGCGCCTGTTCCATCGCACCACGCGCCGCCTCTCTCTCACCGAGGAAGGCCGCCACTACCTGCCGAGCGCGCGCGAGGTGCTGCTGGCAGCCGATGCCGCGGACCTCGCGCTCAAGGCCGAGGCACGCGAGCCCGCGGGCCAGCTCACCATCACCGCGCCGGTGCTCTTCGGCCACATGTACGTGGCGCCTGCCATCACGCGCTTCATGCAGCGCTACGACAAGGTGCGCTGCACCGTGCTGCTGCACGACCGCACGGTGAACCTGCTGGAGGAAGGCGTCGACGTGGGCATCCGCATCAGCCCGCTGGCGGATTCGTCGCTCGTGGCGCAGACGCTCGGCACCATCCGCCGCGTGGTGGCGGCGAGTCCCGAGTACCTCGCGCGCCACGGGACGCCGCGGCATCCGCGCGACCTCCATGGCGCCCCCTGCGTGCGTGGCCGCGTCGACGCGCCACCGCAGTGGGTGTTCCACGACCGCGGCAAGACCGTCAGCGTGACGCCGAGCTGCCGCCTCGAGTTCAACCACCTCGCCCCGGCCATCGAGGCCTGCGCCGCAGGCATGGGCTTCGGCACCTTCTTCTCCTACCAGGTGCTGCCGCATGTGGCGCAGGGCCGGCTGCAGCTGGTGCTCGAGGATTTCGAGCCGCCGCCGCGGCCGGTGAGCGTGATCTATCCGAACGCGCGGCTGCTGCCGGCCCGCACGCGGGCCTTCATCGACTGGATGAAGACAGAGTTCAACGGCCTGCGGATGTGAAGCCCCGGTTGCCGGATACGGTTCCGAACCTGCGCTGCTTGTCCATCGGTTGAAGCGATGGCGGCAGCGTTCGCGAGCCTGGGCCAGAATGGCCGCGTGCCATCCTCCTCTTCCACCCCCCTCTTTCACGCCAGCCATCTGCTCAAGCGCTATGGCGGCACCACGGTCGTGGACGACCTGTCGTTCGAGATCGCGCCCGGTGAATGTCTTGGCGTGATCGGCCCGAACGGCGCCGGCAAGACCACCACGATCCGCATGTGCCCGGGCCTGACCGCGCCCGACGGCGGCGAGATCTCCGCGCTGGGCCTGCAGATGCCGCGCGATGCGCTGGCCATCAAGGCGCAGCTCGGCGTGGTCTCTCAGTTCGACACGCTCGACCCCGACTTCAGCTGCGCCGAGAACCTCGTGGTGTATGGCCGCTACTTCGGCTTCAGCAAGGCGCAGGTGCGCGAGCGCGTGCCGCAGCTGCTGGAGTTTGCGGCGCTCTCGCACAAGGCCGATGCAAAGCCGGGCGAGCTCTCGGGCGGCATGCGCCGGCGCCTCTCGCTGGCGCGCGCGCTGGTGAACGACCCGAAGCTGCTGATGCTCGACGAACCCACCACGGGACTCGACCCGCAGGCGCGCCACCTGATGTGGGAGCGCCTGCAGGTGCTGCTGCAGCAGGGCAAGTCGATCCTGCTGACCACGCATTTCATGGACGAGGCCGAGCGCCTGTGCTCGCGCCTGCTGGTGCTCGACCACGGCCGCAAGATCGCCGAGGGCCGCCCGCGCGATCTGATCGCCGAGCACCTGGAGCCCGACGTGGTCGAGGTGTATGGCAACGGCGCGCTCTCGCTGGCCGAGTCGCCGGAACTGAAGGCGATGGCGGCGCGCGTGGAGGTGAGCGGCGAGACCGTGTTCTTCTACACGCAGGACGCGCGCCGGCTGCTCGATGCGCTCACGCGGCACGGCCGCCTGCGCACCTTCCACCGGCCCGCGAACCTCGAAGACCTTTTTCTCAAGCTCACGGGTCGGCAGATCCGCGAGGACGGCTAGGGTGAAATCATGAACACGACGACTGCAAGTTCTTCTGCTGCCGCGGCACCGCCGCCGGCCCGTTCCGTGTGGCGCGCGCCCGAGATCTCGCTGCGCTGGTGGCCCGTGTTCCTGCGCAACCTGCTGGTGTGGCGAAAGCTCGCGATACCGAGCCTGATCGGCAACATCGCCGAGCCGCTGATCTGGCTCGTAGCCTTCGGTTACGGCATGGGCGCGCTGGTGGGACAGGTGGCGGTGGACGGCGTGAAGGTGCCCTACATCCTGTTCCTCGCGAGCGGCTCGATCTGCATGAGCGCGATGAATGCCGCGAGCTTCGAGGCGCTGTATTCGGCGTTCTCCCGCATGCAGGTGCAGAAGACCTGGGACGGCATCATGAACGCGCCCGTGGGCCTGGACGACATCGTGCTGGCCGAGATGCTGTGGGCGGCGTTCAAGTCGATCTTCACCGTGACCGCGATCCTGTTCGTGATGCTCGGGCTGGGCATCAGCCACAGCCCCAAGCTGATCGTCGCTTGGATGGTGCTGATCGGCGCGGGCATCACCTTCTCCTCGATCGCACTGATCTTCAATGCGCTTGCCAAGAGCTACGACTTCTTCACCTATTACTTCACGCTGTTCATGACGCCGATGATGTTCTTGAGCGGCGTGTTCTTTCCTTTGGAACAACTGCCTTCCGCCGTGAGGGCCGTGGCGGCATGGCTGCCGCTGACCAATGCGGTGGCGCTGGTGCGGCCGCTGTTCATGGACCAGTGGCCTAGCGACTGGTGGCTGCATGCGGGGGTGCTGGCGGTGTATGCGGTTGCGGCTTTCTGGGTGGCGCTGGCGTTGACTCGGAAGAGGTTTGGGGGGTAGGTGGTTTTTTTGGGTTTCGGGGCCGGGTCTCGCCCCGGCGGGCGACTCACTTTCTTTGCTTCGCCAAAGAAAGTAAGCAAAGAAAGGCGACCCCTACTGTCTGCGTCCCTCCGCTTCGCTGCGGGCAACCTGCGGTGCTCGATTCCGGCGGGGGTCCGCAGAACTCGCTTCGCTCAAACAGCTGCGGCCCTGATCCCGCCTCCATCTGCGCTCCTCGGCGCATACAGAAGGGGTGGGAGCGAGCGGCCTTCGCTTCGCTCGGCCCCAATACCAACAGCCCAACTCAATACCAACAGCCCAACCACCGCAGGCGCTGCGCGCCTGCGGTGGCTTGGTGGCCGAGCGCAGCAATGGCCCGTTCGGTTTGCCCTCCCCTCTGGCTGCGCCGAGGAGCGCAGGGTTTCGCGGATCAGGGCTCGCAGCTGTTTGAGCGAAGCGAGTTCTGCGAGACCCCGCGAAACCCGAGCACCGCAGGTTGCCCCGTAGCGCAGCGCAGGGGTCCCAGACAGTGGGGTCGCCTTTTCTTTGCTTACTTTCTTTTGGCGAAGCAAAAGAAAGTGAGGCCGCCGCCGGGCGGAATCCCGGCCCCGGAAAGCCAACATCCAAAATGAGCTCAAAACAATTACATTGCACACAATTAAATTGCTCGCTACAATTCCAGCCATGCACAGCAGCCCCACACAAGCCACAGACGAAATGCTCAAGCTGGACAACCAGCTCTGCTTCGCCGTCTATTCCGCCTCATTGGCCATGACCCGCCTCTACAAGCCGGTGCTGGAAAAGCTGCAGCTCACCTATCCCCAATACCTGGTCATGCTCGCCCTCTGGGAACATGACGGGCCGATGGTCTCCGAGCTCGGCGAGCGCCTCTCGCTGGATTCCGGCACGCTCACCCCGCTGCTCAAGCGGCTCGAAGCCACCGGCTACGTGGCCAGGGTGCGCGACGCGGCCGACGAACGCCGCGTGCACATCACGCTCACCGCTGCGGGCCGCAGGCTCAAGGCCCGCGCCGCGAACGTGCCCGAATGCCTGATGGCCGCCGCCGAGTGCTCGGTGCCCGAACTGATTTCGCTCACCCAGCAGATCCAGTCGCTGCGCGACCGCATCAAGAAGGCGGCCTGAACAGACAGGTCCACCGGTTTTCTTTCTCCCCGCTTCGATCGAAAGAGAGAGAAGCTTTTTTTCCACCCTCCCTCCATCCTCAAAGGAATCACCATGACCACCAAGCTCGACAAGGTTCTCTACACCGCTGAAGCCCACACCGTCGGCGGCCGTGACGGCGCAGGCAAGTCCAGCGACGGCGCCATCGACGTCAAGCTCAGCTCGCCCGGTTCGGGCAAGCCCGGCACCAACCCCGAGCAGCTGTTCGCGGTCGGCTATGCCGCCTGCTTCATCGGCGCGATGAAGGCCGTCGGCCCGAAGATCGGTGTCAAGGTGCCTGAAGACGTGGCCATCGACTCCAGCGTTTCCCTTGGCCCGACGAACGGCGGCGCAGCCTACGGCATCGCCGTGAAGCTGGCCATCACGCTGCCCGGCCTCGACGCCGACCAGAAGCAGAAGCTGGTCGACACGGCCCACCAGGTCTGCCCGTACTCGAACGCCACGCGCGGCAACATCGACGTCGAACTCTCGATCGCCTGATTCCGCGCCCAGCGCAACAACAAGAAAGCGTCCCGGCCACAAGCCGGGGCGCTTTTTTCATGGCCGGCGTTGTCTCACGGGTGACGCGGAAAAGGGAAGCGCGATAGCGCCTTTCATCGAGCTTGGCTAATGTGGCTGCAGCACGCGCCATCCCCGCAACCCACACCACCACCATGGAGATCGACACCATGAGCAGCACCACCAGCCTCCTGATCCGCAAGGGCGAACTCGCCACCACGCGGCTGCACACCGCCGCCGACCAGCCGCTCGCAGACGGCCAGGTGCGCGTGCGCATCGACAGCTTTGCGCTCACCTCCAACAACATCACCTACGCCGCCTTCGGCGATGCGATGAGCTACTGGCAGTTCTTCCCGTCCACGGAAGAAGGCTGGGGCAGCATCCCGGTATGGGGCTTCGCCAGCGTGGTGCAGTCGCTGCACCCGGGCGTGGCGGTGGGCGAGCGGCTCTACGGCTACTGGCCGATGTCGTCGGGCGCCGTGCTGAGCCCGGACCGCCCCTCGCCCGGGCGCTTCACCGATGCCGCCGCGCACCGCGCGGAACTGCCCGCGGTCTACAACCAGTACTTCCGCTGCAACGCCGACCCGCTCTACACCGCGGACACCGAAGACGTGCAGGCGCTGCTGCGCCCGCTGTTCATCACCTCGTGGCTGATCGACGACTTCATGGCCGACAACGATTTCTTCGGCGCGAACACCCTGCTGCTGTCGAGCGCATCGAGCAAGACGGCCTACGGCACCGCCTTCCAGCTGCACCAGCGCGAAGGCATCGAGGTGATCGGCCTGACCTCGCCCGCCAACGTGGCCTTCTGCGAGAGCCTGGGCTGCTACCACCGCGTGGTCACCTACGACGCGCTCGACGGCATCGCGGCCGGCACGCCCTGCGTCTATGTGGACTTCGCGGGCAACGCCGGCCTGCGCAACGCGATCCACGCGCGCTTTTCCAACCTCAGGTACAGCTGCTCGATCGGCGGCACGCACGTCGAGCAGCTCGCGGCCAGGGGCGCGGGCAAGGACCTGGCAGGCCCGCGCGCCACGCTGTTCTTCGCGCCGGCGCAGATCAAGAAGCGCACCGCCGAGTGGGGCGCCGACGAATTCGGCCGGCGCATGGTGGCCGCATGGCACCACTTCCTGGCCACGGTGACCGACGCGAAGAAGCCCTGGCTGCGCGCCGAGCACCACCACGGCGGCGAAGCGGTGCAGGCCGCCTATGCGCAGGTGCTGGCCGGCAAGGGCGACCCGCGCACCGGCCATATCCTTTCGCTTTGCAAACAACCGGGCGGCCTCTGACATTCCGGGGGCCGGGGGTAGCGACAATCGCTGCATGACCCTTTCCCCCGCAGCGCCCGCGAACACCCATCCTTACGAGAGCCTCACGCCCGACGTGGTGCTGGACGCCCTGGCAACGCTCGGCCTGCACGGCGATGGCCGTCTCACCGGCCTGAACTCGTACGAGAACCGGGTCTACCAGGTGTTCCTGGAAGACCGCAGTGCCGTGGTGGTCAAGTTCTACCGCCCCGAGCGCTGGAGCGAAGCCGAGATCCTCGAGGAGCACGGCTTCTCGCTCGAACTGGCGGCGGCCGAAGTACCGGCCGTGGCGCCGCTGGCTTTCGGCGGCGCCACGCTGCACCGCCACGGCGGCTTTGCCTTCAGCGTGAGCCCCTACCGCGGCGGCCGCGCGCCGGAGCTGGACGATTTTGAAGTGCTCGAATGGGTCGGCCGCTTTCTCGCGCGCATCCACACCGTGGGCAGCGCCAGGCCTTTCGAGGCCCGGCCCGCGCTCGACCTGCAGACCTTCGGCATCGCCTCGCGCGACTGGCTGCTGGCCCACGACAAGGTGCCGCTCGACGTGCAGCGCGACTGGGAAAAGGCCTGCAACGAAGCGCTGGACATGATTGCCGCCACCGCGCTGGCAGTGAACGCCCCGGCCTCCGACTTCCAGCCGCGCAAGCTGCGCCTGCATGGCGACGTGCATCCCGGCAACATCCTGTGGACGCCGACCGACCGGCCCGGCGGCGGCCCGCACTTCGTCGACCTGGACGATGCGCGCACCGGCTTCGCGGTGCAGGACCTCTGGATGCTGCTGTCGGGCGAGCGCGCGCAGCGCACCGCGCAGCTCTCGGGCCTGCTCGACGGCTACGAGCAGTTCCGCGAATTCGACCGCCGCGAACTCGCGCTGATCGAGCCGCTGCGCACCCTGCGGCTCATCCACTACAGCGCCTGGCTCGCGCGGCGCTGGGAAGACCCGATCTTCCCGATCAACTTTCCCTGGTTCGGCTCCAGCGACTACTGGAAGGGCCAGATCCTCGTGCTGCAGGAGCAGTGCGAGCAGATGGCGGAAGAGCCGCTCTACGCCTGAGGACGGTCCTCGGCGGCGAGGCTTTCCGCGACGCCCTGCAGCAGCCGCTCGGCCAGCACGTTCGGCGGCCCGCTGCGCCACACGCCGTAGGCCTCCGATTGCGCCACCGCGCGGTCGAGCGGCCGGAACACCGCCCCGCGCAGGGCCGAATGCCGCATGGCCTGCGGCACCAGCGCCACGCCCATGCCCTGCGACACCAGCGAGACCACGGCCAGCCAGTGGCGCACCTCGTGCCGCACCTCGGGCAGGAAGCCGGCGTCGGCGCAGATCGACAGGATGCGCTCGTGGTAGTCGGGCGAGGCTTCGCGCGAGAACAGCACGAAGGGCTGGCTGCGCAGGTCGGCCGGCGCGAGCACGCGCTTGCGCGCGAGCGCGTGGCCCGAAGGCAGGCAGCACACGAAGGGCTCGGACAGCAGCAGCCGGTGCTGCAGCTCGGGCGGCATGCGGCTGGTGTGCACGAAGCCCAGGTCGAGACGGTCGTGCAGCAGCTCGGCGATCTGCACGCCTGAATTGAGTTCGGCGAGCGTGACGCGCACCGCCGGGTGCCTGGCCTGGAACACGCGCAGCGCCTGCGGCAGGCCGCGGTAGAGCATTGCACCGACGAAGCCGATGCGCAGCCTTCCCGCCGAGCCCGCGGCCACGTCGCGCGCCTCCAGCGCCGCCTCTTCCGCCTGCAGCAGCAGCCGCCGCGCCGAGACGCGCAGCGCCTCGCCCGCATGCGTGAGCCGCACCTCCTTGCTGTTGCGCTCGAACAGCCGCGCGCCCACCGACTCCTCGAGCTGGCGGATGGCCACCGACAGCGGCGGCTGCGAGATCGACAGGCGCCGCGCGGCGCGCCCGAAATGCAGCTCCTCGGCCAGCACGGAAAAGTAGCGCAGGTGTCGCAGTTCCATGGATAGGTAAATCGAATCGAACAAGACCTAATCGATATTAGACACGGATCATCGGGGACCCAACAATGCGGCGAACCAGGAGACAAACGCATGGCCCAGAACGACGCCACCGCCGCGCACGCGCACGCGCACCCGATCCCCGACCGCCACGGCCAGAACCTGTTCACGGCCGACGCCGAGCTGCACAGGCTGCTCGCGCTCTACCTGCCCGCCGACCTGCTGGCCCACATGCAGCCGCATTTCGAGCGGCTGGGCGGCCTCGCGGGCGGCCTGCTCGACGACCTGGCCGGCACCGCCGACCGCAACCCGCCCACGCTGAAGCAGCGCACCCGCACCGGGCTCGATGAACAAAAGGTCGTCAAGCACCCGGCCTACGTGGAGATGGAGCGCCTCGCGCTCAGCGAATTCGGCCTGGCCGCGATGTCGCACCGCGAGGAGACGCTGGGCTGGAAGGGCAAGATGCCGCCGCTCGTCAAGTACGTGCTGACCTATCTCTTCGTGCAGGCCGAATTCGGCCTGTGCTGCCCGGTGTCGATGACCGACTCGCTCACGCGCACGCTCAAGAAGTTCGGCCGCCCCGAGTTGGTCGCGCGCTTCCTGCCTCGGCTCACGTCGCTGGACTTCGAAGAGCTTGCGCAGGGCGCGATGTTCATGACCGAGCAGGCCGCGGGCTCCGACATCGCGGCCACTGCGACGATGGCGCGGCAAGAGACTGATGGCAGCTGGCGCATCACCGGCGACAAGTGGTTCTGCTCCAACCCCGATGCCGACTTCGCGATGGTGCTCGCGCGCGCCGAGAACGGCCTGCCCGGCATGAAGGGCGTGTCGCTGTTCCTGCTGCCGCGCCGGCTCGAAGACGGCAGCCTCAACCACTACCGCATCATCCGGCTGAAGGACAAGCTGGGCACGCGCTCCATGGCCAGCGGCGAGATCCGGCTCGAAGGCGCGATTGCGTACCTGGTGGGCGAGGAAGGCCGCGGCTTCGTGCAGATGGCCGACATGGTCAACAACTCGCGCCTGTCGAACGGCGTGCGCGCCGCCGGCCTCATGCGCCGCGCGGTGGCCGAGGCCGAGTACATCGCCGCCGAGCGCCGCGCCTTCGGCCGCACGCTCGACCAGATGCCGCTGATGCAGCGCCAGCTCGACAAGCTGCGCCTGCCGGCCGAACAGGCGCGCACCATGGTGTGCCAGACCGCGCTGGCGCTCGCGCGCTCCGATGCCGGCGAGCCCGATGCCTACGCGCTGCTGCGCATCCTCACGCCGCTCATCAAGTTCCGCGCCTGCCGCGATGCGCGCAAGGTGACGGGCGATGCGATGGAAGTGCGCGGCGGCTGCGGCTACATCGAGGAATGGAGCGATCCGCGGCTCGTGCGCGATGCGCACCTGGGCTCGATCTGGGAAGGCACCAGCAACATCGTGGCGCTGGACGTGATCCGCGCCGTGAAGCGCGAGGGCTCGCTGCCGGTGCTGCGCGCGCACTGCGAGAAGCTGCTCGCCGATGCGGAACTGGCACCGGCTTTTGCGGCGGCGCTGCGCGATGCGCTGGCGCGCGCCGCCGCGCTGGCCGAGACGGCCGCCCGCGAAGGTGGCGACGTGCTGGCGCGGCAGGCCGCCTCGGCGCTCTACCACTGTACGAGCAGCATCGCGATGGCCTGGGAGGCGGCACGCAGCGGTTCGGCCGCGCGCCTGCGCTGGGCCCAGCTGGTGCTGCTGCACCGCGTGCTGCCGCGCGACCCGCTTGCGCCCGACGCGATGCCCGCGGACTGGACCAGCGCCACCGCGCGCACCGCCAAGGCCACGGCCTGATTCACGACACAAAGAACGGAGACATCATCTTGCGACACCTCACTCACTTCTTCGCGGCCCTGGCCGCCAGCGCCGCGCTGCTGGGCGCTGCACCCGCCGTGCAAGCCCAGGGGCCCTTCCCTTCCAAGCCCCTGGTGCTGGTCGTGCCCTTCCCGCCCGGCGGCCCGACCGACGCCATGGCCCGCACGCTGGCCGCCGAGATGAAGGACCGCCTCGGCCAGCCGATGATCGTGGAGAACCGTGCGGGCGCGGGCGGCAACATCGGCGCCGACTACGTGGCGCGCGCCGAGGCCGATGGCCACACGCTGCTGTTCGGCACCTCGGGCCCGCTCGCCATCAACGCGAGCCTCTACCGCAAGATCAGCTACGACCCGGTCAAGAGCTTCGCGCCGGTGATCCAGGTCGGCTACCTGCCGAACATCCTGGTGGTGAACCCCGCGCTGCCGGTGAAGGACGTGCGCGAACTCGTGGCCTATGCCAAGGCCAACCCCGGCAAGCTCAGCTATGCGTCGTCCGGCAACGGCGCCTCGTCGCACCTGGCGGGCGTGCTGTTCAACTCGGTGGCCGGCACCGACCTGCAGCACATCCCGTACAAGGGCACCGGCCCCGCACTCAACGACCTGCTCGGCAACCAGGTCGGCATGACCTTCACCGACATCCTCACCGCGCTGCCTTACGTCAAGGCAGGCAAGCTGCGCGCGCTGGGCGTGGCCACGATCGCGCGCTCGCAGGCGCTGCCCGAGGTGCCGACGATTTCGGAACAGGGCTACAAGGGCTACGACGTGAGCGTGTTCTTCGGCATCGTGGCGCCGGCCGGCACGCCCGCGGACCGCGTGAGCAAGCTCAACCAGGCCTTCGCCGAGGTGCTGAACTCGCCCAAGGTGAAGCAGATGTTCGCGGCGCAGGGCCTGGAAGCCTCGGCGGACACCTCGCCGCAGAAGCTCGGGCAGTTCATCGTGAGCGAGTCGGCCAAGTGGAAGGACGTCGTGAAGAAGTCGGGCGCGCAGCTCGATTGATTTCGACGTGATGTTGTTCAGGGCGCGATCACGCCGACGGGGTACCTTGCTCCGCGAATGTCCTCCGGCCTTCGGCCTCCCCCTTTATTTCGCTGCGCAAGGCACCCCATCGACGTGATCGTTGGGCAGGACGGTCGTTGATCCGCCAGCACAAGCGCCGCGCCTCTCGTGCACAGGGCATCGGGTGCTCCCCGCAGCGAAATCAAGGAGGAGGCCGCAGGCCGGGGGACATTCGCGGAGGGGAGTACCCGGTGGCCTGTGCACGCGCCCCGGACAACAGCACCAAGAACAACAGCGCCAGGAACAACAGCCCCACACACGAAAGCACGGAGCACCGAAATGACACAACCCCAAGGCGCCCTCGCCGGCATCCGCGTCCTCGACATCTCGCGCATCCTCGGCGGCCCGTACTGCGGCCAGATCCTCGGCGACCACGGCGCCGACGTGCTCAAGGTCGAACCGCCGCAGGGCGACGACACGCGCACCTGGGGTCCGCCCTTCAAGGACGGCGTGGCGTCCTACTACCACGGCCTGAACCGCAACAAGCGCGTACAGCACCTGGACTTCTCCACCGACGAAGGCCGCGAAGCGCTGCTCGCGCTCGTGGCCGAGGCCGACGTGCTGATCGAGAACTTCAAGACCGGCACCATGGAGCGCTGGGGCATCGGCTACGAGACGCTCTCGGAACGCTTTCCGCGCCTCGTGTGGTGCCGCGTCTCGGGCTTCGGCGCCGACGGCCCGCTGGGCGCGCTGCCCGGCTACGACGCCGCCGTGCAAGCCATGACCGGCATCATGAGCATCAACGGCGAGGCCGACGGCGGCCCGCTGCGCGTGGGCCTGCCGGTGGTCGACATGGTGACCGGGCTGAACGCGGTGATCGGCGTGCTGCTCGCGCTGCAGGAGCGCAACCGCAGCGGCCGCGGCCAGTTCGTGGAGGCGGCGCTGTACGACAGCGGGCTCTCGCTGCTGCACCCGCATGCGGCCAACTGGTTCATGGACGGCACGGCACCGCGCCGCACCGGCAACGCGCATCCCAACATCTATCCCTACGACGCGCTGGCCACGGGCACCGACCCGGTGTTCGTGGCGGTGGGCAACGACCGCCAGTTCGCGAGCCTGTGCCGCTGCATCGGCCTGCCCGGGCTGGCCGACGACCCGCTCTACCGCACGGCCGGTGCGCGCTCGGTGCACCGCGCAGGGCTCAAGCAGGAGCTCGAGGCGGCGATGGCCGCATTCGACGGCCGTGCGCTGGTCGAGCAGCTGATGGCCGCGGGCGTGCCGGCCGCGCCGGTGCTGCCGGTGGATGCCGCGCTCGCGCATCCGCACACGGCCCATCGCCGGATGGTGGTCGAGATGGACGGCGGCTACCGCGGCATCGGCGCGCCGGTGAAGCTCAGCCGCACGCCGGCGAGCTACCGGCACGCGCCGCTCACGCCGGGCGAGCGCTTCCTGCCGGATGCCGTGGCCGGCGCCAGCGGCTCATGACTCGGGCCGCGCGCCGGCGCCCGCCTTCGGCGCATGGAAGGCCTGCATGAATGCGCCCTGCAGTTCCGCCGGCAGGTCGGGCCGGTGGCACATCGCATAGCCGAGGCTCGGCGGATCGTCGGCAAGCGCAACGAAGCGGATGTCGGGCCGCGCGATGCAGGCAAGCGACTCCACCACCAGCCCGATGCCCGCACCGGCCGCCACCAGCCCCACGAGCGAGATCGACGAACTCGCGCACTGGTTGACCTGCGTGGTGATGCCGGCGCGCGCAAGATAGGCGGCGATGCGGTCGAACACCACCGGCCCGATGTCCCGCCGCACCCCGACCAGCGTCTGCTGGCGCAGGTCCGCCGCCGCGATGCGCCCGGCGCCCGCCAGCGGATGCGCGGCCGGCACCACGGCCATGAAGCGGTCGCGGGCCACCTCGCGCACCACGAGGTCGTCGCGCGAGGACGGCGGATGCACCACCGCCAGGTCGAGCCTGCGGTGCGCCACGGCTTCCTCGAGCTCGTCCGACAGGCCTTCGGTCAGCGCCAGCACCACGCCCGGGTGCGCGGCCGAAAAGGCACGCATGGCATCGGGAAAGAAAGACAGCGCCGCGATGGGTGTGACGCCGATCTCCAGCCGGTCGAAGGCGCCGCGCCCGATGGCGCGTGCGGCCTCGTCGGTTTCGGCGGCGCGCGACAACAGGCGCCGGGCATGCGGCAGCAGGCGCGCGCCCTGCTCCGTCAGCCGGACGCCGCGCGCCTGCCGGTCGAACAGCGCAAAGCCCAGGGCCTCCTCGAGCCGCTGGACCCGCACGCTGAGCGCGGGCTGCGAGATGGCGAGCAGCGAAGCCGCGCGGCGGATGTTGCCGATCTCGGCGAGCGTGACGAAGCATCGCCATTGCTTGAGTTCCAAGGGGCGGTCTCCAGCACAGCGCCGCGGGCAGCGGCGATCAGGGCGCGATCGGATTGCCCGGCGTGCCGAGGCTGCCGGCTGCAGGGGCGGCGGCATCGACCGCTGGACGGTAGGACACGCGCACCGCAGGAGGCTGCGGCACCGCCTGGGGCGCGGAGGCTGCGGCCGGCTTGGTCACGCCGCCCTTGGTGACCGTGACCGGCACAGCGGGCGGAATCGCCGCCACGGGCGCCACGCCCGTGATGCCGGAGGTACCGGAAACCGGGACCGTGGCCCCCACCGCCGCCGTCGTGACCGGTGCGGCGCCGCCCGCAGGCGCGTACCCGGTCTTCCCGGCATTGGGATCGTGCAGCACCACGCTCTTGCCCACGCCCACGCCGGTGCCGATCGGCCCGACGCCGACGCCCACACCCACGCCGGCCGTACCGGCCACCACGCCGGTGTTGTTGACCGCCACGCCCGCACCGAGCGGGCCGAAGCCCGTGTTCAGGCCGACCGAAAAATTGCCGTCCTTCGTGGCGCCCAGCCCGAGCGAGAGCCCGGGCACCAGCGGAATGCCGATGTGATAGTGCGAACAGCCGCCCACCAGGAGCAACAGCAGCACCGCCGGAGCGGCGACTGTTGCGCGCGTGGTGCGCGGCCGGGCGCTCACACCAGCAGCGCGTTGACGCGCCTCACGTAGGCCGCGGGGTCGGCCGGCAGGCCGCCTTCGGCCAGCAGCGCCTGGTCGAAAAGGATGTTCGCAAGATCGTCGAAGTGCTCGGAGCCGTCGAGCTTCTTCACCAGCGCGTGCTCGGCGTTCACTTCGAGCACGGGCTTCAGGTCGGGTGCCGGCTGGCCGGCCTGCTTGAGCATGCGCGCGAGCTGCGTGCTCATGCCGCCGTCCTGCACCACCAGGCAGGCCGGCGAATCGACCAGGCGCGTGGTCACCCGCACGTCCCCGGCCTTGTCCTTGAGCGCTTCCTTGAGCTTCTCGAGCAGCGGCTTGAAGGATTCGGCGGCTTCCTCGGCGGCCTTCTTCTCGGCCTCGTCCTGCAGCTTGCCGAGGTCGACCGCGCCCTTGGCCACGCTCTGCAGCGGCGTGCCGTCGAACTCGGTGAGGTAGTTGAGCGCCCATTCGTCGACGCGGTCGGTCATCAGCAGCACCTCGATGCCCTTCTTCTTGAAGACCTCGAGCTGCGGGCTGTTCTTGGCGGCGGCGAGCGTGTCGGCCGTGATGTAGTAGATCGCGTCCTGGCCTTCCTTCATGCGCGCCTTGTAGTCGGCAAAGCTCACGCTCACGGTGTCGCTCGTGGTGGAGGCGAAGCGCAGCAGCTTGGCGATGCGGTCGCGGTTGCCGAAGTCCTCGCCCAGGCCTTCCTTGAGCACGGCGCCGAACTCGGCATAGAACTTGGCGTACTTGCCCGATTCGTCGGCCGCGGATGCCGCTGTTTCGGCGGCCGTGGGGGCGTTCTTGTCGACCACGTCGGTCACCGACTCGGTCGGCTCGGGGGCCGGCACCGATTCGCCGGAGCCCACGTCGATCTTGCCTTCGCCGCTTTCCGGCCCGGTCTTCTGCTTCTTGGCCAGGTCTTCGAGCATGCCGAGCACGCGCTTGGTGCTGCCTTCGCGGATGGCCTTCACGTCGCGGCTTTCCTGCAGCAGCTCGCGGCTCACGTTGAGCGGCAGGTCGGACGAGTCGATCACGCCCTTCACGAAGCGCAGATAGCTGGGCAGCAGCGCCTCGGCGTCGTCCATGATGAAGACGCGCTTCACGTAGAGCTTGACGCCCGCGCTCTTGTCGCGGTTCCACAGGTCGAACGGCGCCTTCGACGGAATGTAGAGCAGCTGCGTGTACTCGGTGCTGCCTTCCACGCGGTTGTGGCTCCAGGCGAGCGGGGCCTCGTAGTCGTGGCTGATGCTCTTGTAGAACTCTTCGTACTGCTCGGGCGTGATGTCCTTCTTGGGGCGGCTCCAGAGCGCGCTGGCCTTGTTGACGGTTTCCCATTCGCCGGTCTTGACCATGTCGCCGGGCTGGTCGTTCTCGCCTTCCTTCCACTCCTCCTTTTCCATGAGGATGGGCAGCGAGATGTGGTCGGAGTACTTGCCGACGATCTGCTTGAGCTTCCAGGCGTTGAGGTATTCGTCGGCGTCGTCGCGCAGGTGCAGCGTGATGCCAGTGCCGCGCTCGGGACGCGTGATGTCGGCCACCTCGAAGTCGCCGGCGCCGCCGCTCGTCCAGCGCACGCCCTGCTCGGGCGGCAGGCCCGCGCGGCGCGATTCGACCGTGATCTTGTCGGCCACGATGAAGCCCGAATAGAAGCCCACGCCGAACTGGCCGATGAGCTGCGCGTCGGCCTTCTGGTCGCCGCTGAGCTTGCTCACGAAGTCCTTGGTACCGCTTTTGGCGATGGTGCCGAGGTTCTCGATGGCCTCCTGGCGCGACAGGCCGATGCCCTTGTCGGTGATGGTGATGGTGCGCGCGGCCTTGTCGAAGGAAAGGCGCACGTCCAGCTCGGGCTGGTCCTCGTAGAGTTCGGGACGGTCGATGGCCTCGAAGCGCAGCTTGTCGCAGGCGTCCGATGCGTTCGAGATCAGCTCGCGCAGGAAGATTTCCTTGTTCGAATAGAGCGCATGCGTGACGAGGTGCAGCAGTTGCGCGACTTCAGCCTGGAACGGGAGTTTCGTGTTGGAAGAATCAGCCATGGGAAGAGAAGAAATATCGAAGCCAAAAAATTCTAAGCCGGGCGGCCTTGACCGCACGCTCGACTCGCCAACTCTGCGAGTTGGGGCTTTCGCCCCGAAAAACAATAGGCCTACCTGGCCTGCGATTCCACCTCGCGGGTCCAGCGGTCGATCAGCCGCTTGCGCTCGGCGGCCCTGCCGTATTTCTCGAAGTCGTACTTGATGAGCTTCACGTCGCTCATCGACGGAATGCGCGCATCGGGCTTGAAGGTCTTGTTGGCGGGCGACTGCAGGCTGCCGACCTGCCCCCCGATCGCCTGGCCGGCCGGGCTCATGAGCCAGTCGTAGTAGCGCTTCGCATTCTCCTTGTTGCGCGCACCCTTGACCAGCGCGATGCCGCCCACCTCGTAGCTGGTGCCCTCGCAGGGCGCGGCGGTCTTGACCGGGAATTTGTCATACCGCCAGCGCTCGAAGCCGAAGATGAAGCTCACGCCGATGGCCACCTCGCCCTTGGCGACGTTGGGCGCCTGCGCCTGGCCGCTGCGGGTGTAGCTGGTGACGTTGCGGTGCAGCTTCCTCAAATAGTCGAAGGCCGCGTCCTCGCCCATCTGCTGCACCAGGCCCGCGATGATGGTGTAGGCCGTGCCGCTGGAGGCCGGATGCGAGATCTCGATCTCGCCCCGGTATTCGGGCTTGACCAGGTCGGCCCAGCACTTGGGCTCGTGCAGCTTCTTGCGCCTGAGCAGCTCGGTGTTGAAGCCGAAGCCGATGGCGCTGGTGTAGAAGCCGCCCACCATGTTCTGCGACATGGCGTACTGGCGCACCGACCAGTCGTGCAGGTCGTTGATGTAGGCCGGCCGGTAGGCTTCGAGCAGGCCCTGCTCGGCGGCCTGCAGGAACGGGTCGCCGGTGCCGCCCCACCAGATGTCGGTCTTGGGGTTGGCCGCCTCGGCGCGCAGCTGGGCGCCGATCTCGCCGGTGCCCTTGTGCGCCTGCTGCACCCGGATGCCGGTCTCGCGCGTGAAGGCCGCGGCCGCGGCTTCGCACCAGCCCGCGTCGGTGCTGCACAGCGCGTTCACCGTGCCCTGCGCGGCGGCGCCGGCAGAAAAAAGCAGGGCCATGGCGCCCGCGCATGCGGCAAGGGCCGCGGCATTCCTCTGGACAAAGGGGCGCATGCGTTCTCCGGTGAATGAGTGACTGGCTGGCTGAAGGATGAAAGGCGACGAAAGGATAGCGGGCAAAGCCGCTCAGCGGGCCGCCAGCAGCGGCGGCAGGTGCTCGGCCAGCCAGTCGACCACCACCCGGGTCTTGTGGGGCAGGTAGCGGCTGCGCGAGCGGATCACGTTGAGCTCGAAGCCGAAAGGCCGCGGCTCCTCGAACACGCGCACCAGCGTGCCGGCCGCCAGCGCATCGGCCGCGAGCCAGGCCGGCAGGCGCGCCAGCCCCATGCCGCCGATGGCCGCTTCGAGCAGCACCTCGGCGCTGTCGCAGCGCAGCCGCGAGGGCAGCACCACTTCGACTGGCCGGCCTTGCGCGTCGTGGAAGCGCCAGGGCGAGATCTGCCCGTCGCGCGCATAGAGCACCGCCTCGTGCGACGGCGATGCGCCCAGCTCGGCCACGCCGGCCGGGCGCCCGCGCTCGGCCAGGTAGGCGGGCGCGGCACACAGCACCATCCATTGCACGCCGACCGGTCGCGCGACCAGTTCGGCGCTGTCGGCCAGCTCGCCGCTGCGGATCGCCAGGTCCAGCCCGTCTTCGACCAGGTCCACGCGCCGGTCGTTGAAGGAAAGCTCCAGCGACAGCCCCGGATGCCGGCGCGCCAGCGCGAGCAGCAGCGGCCCGACCTTCAGCCGCCCCAGCATGGCCGGCATGCTCAGCCGCACCAGCCCGGCGGCGGTGCTGCGGGCGGCATCGGCCATGGCCTCGGCGGCATCGAGTTCGGCCAGCACGCGCCGGCAGCGCTCGTAGTAGCCATGGCCTTCCTCGGTGAGGCTCTGGCTGCGCGTGGTGCGCAGGAAAAGCCGCGTGCCCAGCCGCGCCTCGAGCCGCGCAATGCTCTTGGCCACCGCGGAGCGGGTGACGTGCAGCCGCTCTGCCGCACGCGCAAAGCTGCCGGCCTCCACCGCGGCCACGAACTCTTCGATGCCTTGGAGGCGTGGACTCATTGGATACTTTCAAGCACCATTTTGTTGAAAATTATCCACCACCGGGTAGCTCAACTCACCAATAGCATGACGACTCCTTTTGATTTCCATGGAGGTTTTTTTCATGCAGGCAAGCAGAACGCTCAGGCGCTGGCAACTTTCTTCCTTCGGCCGCGAGCAGCTCGAACTGGTGGAGCTGCCGCTGCCCGCGCCCGGCCCGGGCCAGATCCTCGTGCAGGTGGGCGCGGTGTCGCTCAACTACCGCGACCTGCTGATGATCCGCGACGGCATGGGCATGAAGTTCGACCTGCCCTTCACGCCCGGTTCCGACATGGCCGGCACGGTGGTGGCCGCGGGCCCTGGCGTGCAGCGCCTGGCCGTGGGCGACCGCGTGATCAGCACCTTCTGGGGCGGCTGGATCGACAGCCACTGGCCGGCCGAGGCCGTGCCGATGGGCGGCCCCGGCCCGGGGATGCTGGCCTCGCATGTGCTGATCGACGCGGCCTGGGCCGTGGCCGCACCGGCCACGCTCGACTTCGCGCAGGCCAGCACGCTGCCCTGCGCCGGCCTCACGGCCTGGTTCGCGCTGGCCGAGACCGGCGCGCTGCGGCCCGGCCAGACCGTGCTGGTCCACGGCACCGGCGGCGTGGCGCTGTTCGGCGTGCAGCTGGCGCGGCTGCATGGCGCGCGTGTCATCGTGGTCACGGGCAGCGAGGAGAAGCGCGCGCAGACGCTGGCGCTGGGCGCCGCCGAAGTGCTGATGCGCGAGGGCGACTGGCCGGCCGAAGTGCGCCGCCTCACGCAGGGCCGCGGCGCCGACCATGTGCTCGAACTCGCGAGCGGGCCGAACCTCGACCGTTCGCTGCAGGCGGTGGCGCAGGGCGGGCGCGTGTCGATCATCGGCATGCTCGGCGGCGAGACACTCAGCGCGTCGTACTACGCGATGGTGCTCGGCCGCGTCACGGTGCAGGGCATCGGCGTGGGCCATCGGCGCGCGCTCGAAGACCTGGTGCGTGCCGTCGACGCCAATGCGCTCGAGCCCGTGATTGCGGCGCAATACGCCTTCGACGACTTGCCCGATGCGCTCGACCATCTCGCGCGCGGCGCCTTCGGCAAGATCGTCGTCACGCCTTGACGAAGCCCTTTAGCGGTTTGCGCAACGCGTGTCAGAAACAAAAGACTGCTGAACTGTGAACAGGTTCCGCCAGGTGCAACAACATGCGTGACGCATGCTGTTTACGTTCCTAGAATCCGCCCGCGCATGGCCCCGGGGCCACGCACTTTTCAACTTCTGAATGGATGGAGCAGATGGAACATAGCACCTACAAAAAGTGGTCGGCCGAGTTCATTGGTACTTTCTGGCTCACGCTGGGCGGCTGCGGAAGCGCGGTCCTGGCGGCGGCCTTTCCGAACAACCTGGGCATCGGCTTCGTGGGCGTCTCGCTGGCGTTCGGCCTGACGGTGGTGACCGGTGCCTATGCGCTCGGTCCCATCTCGGGCGGCCACTTCAATCCGGCGGTGTCGATCGGCCTCGCGGCCGCGGGGCGCTTCAAGGCCTCGCAGCTCGCGGGCTACATCGTCTCGCAGGTGCTGGGTGCGATTGCCGCGGCGGGCGTGCTCTACCTGATTGCCACCGGCAAGCCCGGCGCCGACATCGGCGGCTTCGCCACCAACGGCTTCGGCGAGCACTCGCCCGGCAAGTACGGCATGACGGCCGCGCTGGTGTGCGAGGTGGTGATGACCGCGGTGTTCCTGATCGTGATCCTCGGCGCCACCGCCAAGCGCGCGGCCGGCGGCTTCGCGGGCCTGGCCATCGGCCTGTGCCTCACGCTGATCCACCTGATCTCCATTCCGGTCACCAACACCTCGGTGAATCCCGCGCGCAGCACGGGCCCGGCGCTGTTCGGCCCGTCGTACGCGGTGTCGGAGCTGTGGCTGTTCTGGGTCGCGCCCATCGCGGGCGCGATCATCGGCGCGCTGATCTACCGCGCGCTGCTCGGCAACAGCGACGACTGATCAACTGCCGCTGGCCGACTGCACGAGCGGCAGCGAGGTCGACTGCCCGATCGACTCGGTGCCCGTCGCATGCGAGGCCGCATAGGCGCCGGCCTGCACGTCGGACACCGGCGTCGTCGAGTTCATGGCCGGCGCGCTGGTCGACTGGCCGATGGACTCGGTGCCGTCGGGACGCGCGGCGGCCATCGCGCCGGCCTGCACGTCGGGGTTCTCGGGCGAATTCATCTGCAGCGGGTGGTAGTCCGAGCCGTCGGCGGTCTCGGCCGACGCATTCACGGCACCGAGCGCCGCGAACGCGGCGAAGGAGCCAAGGGCAAGAAGCTTGGAGGAAGTGCGCATGGTGTGTGCTCCTGAGGGTTTGCCTCCGGCCGCGTGCCAGCGCGCGAACTGCGCGTGGCAGGGCCTGGATGCACTCTAGGCAGCCCGGCTGAGCGGGCCGTGAGCAGGAAATTAGCTTGGCGTGAGCGGCGCCGTTGCCGCAGTCGCCGCCGGCGGCAGGTGCACCCGGGCCAGCAGCCCCGGCCCGCCGCCACCTTCTGCCTCATCGCGGTTGCGCAGCTCGATGCGCAGGCCATGCCGCTCGGCGGCCGTGCGCGCAATCGCGAGCCCGAGCCCGCTGCCGCCGGCCGGAGCGCCCGGCACGCGAAAGAAGCGGTCGAACACGCGGCCGATCGACGAGGCCGGAATGCCCGGCCCGTTGTCGAGCACGTCGACCACTGCATGGCCGTCGACCTCGTGCAGCCGCACGTCGACCACTCCGCCTTCGGGCGCATAGCGCAGCGCGTTGTCGATCAGGTTGTCGAACACGCTGCGCAGCTCGGCGGCCGGCGCCTGCACCACGGGCGCGATCGAGCCCTCGAAACCGATGTCCACGCGCCGCGCGTCGGCCAGCACCATCAGCTGGCTCACGCTCTCGCGCAGCAGGGTCTCGATGTCGACCGCTTCGCGCGAGGGCGCGAGCGGGCGTCCCGGCGCGTCCTGCCGCGAGAGGCTCAGCAGCTGCTCGATCAGGTGCTGCGCGCGCGTGACGCCGGCCTCGAGCTGGTTGAAGCGCTCGGTGGCTTCGCCGGCGGGCACGTGCGCGCGCAGGTTCTCGATCTGCAGGCCGATCGCGGCCATCGGCGTGCGCAGCTCGTGAGCCGCGTCCTGCACGAAGCGGCGCTGCGTGGCGAAGGCACTGCGCACGCGCGACAGCAGGTGGTTGAACGCGTGGACCAGCGGCGCGATCTCGTCCGGCACGCGCGCCAGCGACAGCTCGGTGGGGCGGCGCTCGTCCTGCGAGGCCACGTCGCGCGCCACCGCGCGCAGCGAGCGCGAAGCCGCCGACACGATGAGCCAGAGGATCAGCAAGGCCAGCGGCAGCAGCAGCGCGATGGGCAGTCCTTCGAGCAGCGCGCGGCGCAGCGCCCGGCGCCGGCGGTAGTCCTCGTTCTGCAGCACCTGCACGCGCGGCTGGTCGGCGCGCGGCCCGGCCTCGGCCGTGAACACGCGCCAGCGCGACGGCGTGGGCGCATCGGCGCGCGCATCGCTGAAACCCGGCCGCGGCTGCAGCGGCACCACGGCCAGCGGCGGCCAGGAAACCGCGCGCAGCGTGCGGCCATCGGCGCTCCAGAGCTGGACCACGAAGGAGCCGCGCACCAGGGCGGCATTGCCGTCGAGCGGGCGCGGGGTCCTGGACTGGCCGCTGCCCGCATAGGAATCGGCCACCAGCCGCATCTGCTCGTCGAGCGCGTTGTGCACCAGGTCGCCATAGGCCACGAAGGTGAACCACGCCGTGAGCGCCGCCGCCACCAGGTGCAGCGTGACGAGCCAGAACAGCAGTTGGGTGCGCAGCGAGCGCGGGCGCCACCAGCGGCCGCCGCGCACAGAGGTCATTGGCAAACCTCCGTGCTTCGCACTGCGGTGCGAGCCCCCTTCGGAGCGGCCGGGCGGGGGCTCATGCCGCAACGCGCCAGCCGAGCCCGCGCACGTTGCGGATCGAATCGGCGCCGAGCTTGCGGCGCATGCCGTGGATCAGCACGTCGATGGCGTTGCTGGTCACTTCCTCGCCCCAGCCGTAGATGCGGTTCTCGAGCTGCTCGCGCGAGAGGATGGCGCCGGGCCGCTCGAGCAGGGCGTGCAGCAGCGCGAACTCGCGCGCGGTGAGCGCCTCGCGCGCCCCATCGACCAGCACCTCGCGCGTTGTGAGGTCCAGCTGCATCGTGCTGCCGCCGATCAGCGAATGCGCGGCGCCGTCGCGCCGGCGCACCACGGCCCGCATGCGCGCGAGCAGTTCGCGGAACTCGAAGGGCTTGCGCAGGTAGTCGTCGGCGCCCAGGTCGAGGCTGTGGATGCGGTCGTCCAGGCCGTCGCGCGCGGTGAGCACCAGCACCGGCGTGGCATCGCCGCGTTCGCGCGCGCGGCGCAGCACCTCGGTGCCGTCCTGCCGCGGCAGGCCCAGGTCGAGCAGCACGCAGGTGTAGCCGCCGTCGCCGAGCGCGCTCTGCGCCAGTTCGCCGTCGCGCACCCAGTCGGCCGACCAGCCCGCGCCCTCGAGCGCCTGCTTCAGGCTGCGCCCGATCATCTCGTCGTCTTCCACCAGCAGCACACGCATTGCGGCGACTCCTTGGGCGCCAAGGTAGCACGCGATCGGGATGACCGGCAGTGCCCTGCGCCGCGGCGCAGCGTAGAGGCGAAGTCTTAGGCGGGGCTTAGCACGCGAACCTCGTGCCGCTCCCCCTCGCCATCCGCTGCAAAGGCCAGCAGGCGCATGGCCTCTTCCTGCACGCCGAGCCGCTCGGCCTTCGGCCAGCGGGTGAAGGGCTCCAGCACCACCGCGGCCGTGTTGTTCTTCGCGCGCTCGATCTTCCAGACGCCCGCGACGAAGCCGTCGAGCAGCACCGTGCCACGCACGATGCCGTTGGCAGTGAACACGCGGGCGCGGTGCGCCTCGCTCATCACGCGGCTGCGGTCGGCATGCGAGAGCAGCAGGTTGTCCCATTCGGCGACGAGGCGCGGCGGCGCGGGCGTGTCGGGCCCGGGGCGCGGCGCGCGCGGCAGGTCGAACAGTTCCTGGCCCTGCTCGCCGATGAAGCTGCGCAGCTGCGGCCGGAGGCGCTCGGCCACGGCCTTCCAGCCCGCGAGGCCCGACCATGCGCCGGCATCGGCGAGTGTGGCGGGGCCGAAGGCTGCGAGGTAGCGCAGCAGCAGCTCGTCCTGCGTGGCCGGTGCGGCATCGGCGGCGGATTCTCCGAGCCACTGTGCGATGGGCTGCAGCCGTGCGTTCTGGTGCGAGTTCCAGCTGCCCGCGGGCGGCAGGTGCACCAGCGGCACGCTGTTGCGGATGAGTGCGGCGAGCGAGGCGGGCTCGCGGTCTTTCCAGCGCGCCGCAAGGGCCCGGCCGAGTTCGGAGCTGGTGAGCGGGCCTTCGCGCAGCAGCGCGAGGCCCGCCTGCACCACCACCGCACGGTCGATGCCTTCGAGCGCCCGCGCGTGGCTGCTGCCCTGCAATCCGCGCTGGTGCACGGGTTCGAGCAGCGGCCGCCAGGCCAGCGCATCCGATGCGGCCATCAGGTGCAGCGTCGCGCGCATCGTCGACATGCGCACGACGCGGCGCTGCTTGAGGGCTTCGGTCAACTGCTCGCGGCGAAAGCCTTCGAGCCGGCTCCACAGGCCGATGTAGGGCGGGTTCGGCGCCTGCGCCTGCAGCCCCGCGAGCTTTTCGATGGCCTGCGCGGGCGTCGCCTTGCGCCGCTCCAGCAGCATCTGCCGCGCCAGCGTGGCCCGGTTCAGCGCGCGCTGGCTCAGCACCACGGCCATCGGCGACGGCTCAGAACTTCTCGTGCGGAGCGAGGTAGCGCCACTGCCCCACGGGCAGGTTGCCGAGCATCACGCGGCCGATGCGCACGCGCTTCAGGCCCACCACCTTCAGGCCGACCAGTTCGCACATGCGGCGGATCTGGCGCTTCTTGCCCTCGGTGAGCACGAAGCGCAATTGCTCGGGGTTCTGCCATTCGACCCGTGCCGGCTTGAGCGGCTGGCCGTCGAGGCTCAGGCCGTGGCGCAGCCGGGCCAGCATCGCGGGCGGAAAGACCGCCTGGACATTGGTCGTGACGGGATCGTCGTCGTCCATGCGCACCAGCTGCCCGGTGGGCGCGGGCTGGCCCAGGCCGTGGTAGGCCACGCGCACCAGGTACTCCTTCTCCATCACCGAGTCTTCGCCGATCAGCTGGCGCGCGATGCGCCCGTCCTGCGTCATCACCAGCAGGCCGATCGAATCGATGTCGAGCCGCCCGCACGGCGCCAGGCCGCGCAGCTGCTGTGGGCTGAAGAAGAAGCGCGCGTTGTCCTCGGCCCAGCGGTTCTGCGGCGTGAAGAGGGTCACCGCGGGCTCATGGCCGTCCTCGGCCTGGCCGCTCACATAGCCGATGGGCTTGTTGATGAGGATGGTGACCTGGTTCGCCTGCTGGCCCTTGGCGGCCTTGTCGACCTCGATGCGGTCGGCCGGCGTGACCTTCACGCCCATTTCGGCCGGTTTGCCGTTGACGCGCACCCAGCCGTTGGCGATCCATTCGTCGGCCTCGCGGCGCGAGCAGAGGCCGAGCTCGGCCATGCGTTTGTTGAGGCGGATCGGGGCGGGGGCGTCGGTCATGCGGGGCGCGGTCGGTTGGGGGCGGGTCACGCCCGGTGAAGCGGTGCGCAGCCGCATTTTCGCCGATGGGCGGCCGCCCGCGGGATGTGTCGCAATGCATGGGGATAATGCGCGCCAATGGCCCGCCGACGGCCCGGACCCGCATGACCAAAATCCTGATCCTCAGTGTGAGCGCCGGCAACGGCCACGTGCGCGCAGCGCAAGCCCTCGAAGCCGCGATGCAATCGGCCCCGCCGCACACGGCGGTCCACATCGATGCCATGGCTCACGTGGCCGGCGGCTTCCGGAAGGTCTACACCGACTGGTACATCCAGCTCGTGAACCGCGCGCCCGAGCTGTGGTCCTACCTGCACCAGCGCACCGACGCCACGCCGCACCACGCGCCTTCGCAGCGCCTGCGCCGCGGCATCGAGCGGCTGAGCACCGGCGCCCTGCTGCGCGAGATCCGCCGCGAAAAGCCCGACGCCGTGATCTGCACCCACTTCCTGCCCGCCGAGCTGCTGATGCGCGAGCGCAACCGCGGCCGCATCGACTACCCGGTGTGGCTGCAGATCACCGACTACGACCTGCACAACATGTGGCTGGTGCCGGGCATGGCGGGCTACCTGGCCGCCACGGAGGAAGTGGCCTTCAGGCTGCGCGCGCGCGGCATTCCCGCCGAACGCATCCACGTGACAGGCATCCCGGTGATGCCGGCTTTCTCCGAGCCCGATGCGCCGGCGCTCGCGCGCGATGGCTGCGCCGCCGCACTCGGCCTCGACCCCGCGCGGCCGGTGCTGCTGATGGCGTCGGGCGGCGCGGGCGTCGGCGACCTGGCGAGCATGGTCGAGCGCGTGCTCTCGCTCGGCGGCGACAGCGGCTTGCAGGTGATTGCCGTGGCCGGCCGCAACGCCGAGGCGCACGGCAAGCTGCAGGCCCTGGCCGCGCGCCATCCGGGGCGCGTGGTCGCCATCGGCTTCACCCACGAGATGCACAGGCTCATGGCGGCGGCCGACCTGGTCGTGACCAAGCCCGGCGGACTCACGGTGTCGGAATGCCTCGCGCTCGGCAAGCCGATGCTGCTGATCTCGCCGATTCCGGGCCAGGAAGAGCACAACGCCGGCTTCCTGATGGAAGAAGGCGCGGGCTGGCTGGCCTACGACGCCATCGGCCTCGACTACAAGGTGGCGCGCCTGATGGCCGACCCCGCCAAGCTCGCGGACATGGCCGAATGCAGCCGCGCGCTCGGCAAGCCGCGCGCGGCGGCCGCGGTGCTGCGCCACGTGCTGGGCGAAGCCGCATGACGGGCGCCGTGGAGAAGACGGGCGTGGCCCGCACGCTCGGCTACCTGGCATGGGTGGTGGTGATGGCCTTCTTCTTCGCCAATGCCGAGATCCAGATTGAAGGCGGCGCCGGCTGGGCCACCTCGCTGCCCACCTGGCGCATCGAGAACAGCATCTGGCTCGACATCTTCTGGGGCGGGCGCGCGATGACGGGCTACCACGCCTGGGTCTTCACCTTCATGGTGCTGGTGTTCCTGGCGCCGCTGGCCTTCAACGGACGCTGGACGTGGCGCGATTTCGGGCTGGCCGTGGCCGGCCTGATCGTGTTCTGGGTCTGCGAGGACTTCCTCTGGTTCCTCATTAACCCGGCCTTCGGCTGGGCGCGCTTCAATGCGGTGGATGCCTTCTGGCACAAGCACTGGATCTGGGGCGCGCCGGTCGACTACTGGGGCGGCCTGGCGGTGGCCCTGCTGATTTTGGTGACGCGGCACTGGCGGCGCGCGAAATGAGCGCAAGGAAGCACAAGCGCAGGAACGGCAGCGGCGCCGCCGCGGCGCACGCCGCGCCGCGCCCCGGGCACTGGGCCGATCCGCTCGACGCGCTCGGCGTCGAGAACCTGCACCGCATCACGCCCACGCTGTACCGCAGCGCGCAGCCGCGCATCGCCAACGTGGCGGCGCTGAAGGCGCTGGGCATCGGCACCATCGTGAGCCTGCGCTCCTTCAACGACGATCGGAAGGTGTTCGCGGGCAGCGGCATCCGCCTGGTGCGCGTGCCGATCAACACCTGGTCGATCGACGACGCCAAGGTGCTGCGCGCGCTGGTGGCCATTCGCGAGGCCGAGAAGCAGGGGCCGGTGCTGATCCACTGCATGCACGGCGCCGACCGCACCGGCGTGGTCGCGGCGGCCTACCGCATGGCGGTGCAGGGCTGGGACAAGGAGAGCGCGCGCCAGGAGATGTTCCGCGGCGGCTACGGCTACCACACGCTGTGGCGCAACATTCCGCGCTACATCGATCGCTTCGATGCAGAGAAGATGGGCCATGCGCTGGCCCACGCACCGACGGTTCCCGCGGTGTCCTGAAGGCGTCTGCAGCTTTCGCACGCCGCTCCTATACTGGCCGCCCCGTGGCCCTGGGCCACCTTCGAACCTGCCTCTTTCACGAGGCTCAAGGGGCTCATCCATGGCACTGCAACTGCGCTCCCTCATCCGTGCGAACGGCGAACTCGAACTCTCGCTGCACGACGAGCCGATTCCCGAACCCCGGGCGCACGAGGTCGTGATCCGCGTCGAGGCCTCGCCGATGAATCCGTCGGACCTGGGCCTGCTGTTCGGCGCGGCCGATATGGGCACCGCCAAGGTCTCCGGCACGCCCGGGCGGCCGATCGTCACGGCCACCGTGCCCGAACGCGCCATGCCGGCCATGGCCGGGCGGCTGGACCAGTCGATGCCGGTCGGCAACGAAGGCGCCGGCGTGGTGGTGAAGGCCGGTTCGTCGCCCGCGGCGCAGGCGCTGCTGGGCAAGACGGTGGCCGCGATCGGTGGCGCGATGTATTCGCAGTACCGCGCGGTGGCCGCGGCCCAGTGCCTGGAACTGCCCGCGGGCACCGCGCCGGCCGAAGGCGCATCATGCTTCGTGAACCCGCTCACTTCGCTCGGCATGGTCGAGACGATGCGGCGCGAAGGCCACAAGGCGCTGGTGCACACGGCCGCCGCATCCAACCTGGGCCAGATGCTCAACAAGATCTGCCAGAAGGACGGCATCGCGCTGGTCAACATCGTGCGCAAGCCCGAGCAGGAAGCACTGCTGCGCGGCATCGGCGCGAAGTACGTGTGCAACGCGAGCTCGCCCACCTTCCTCGACAACCTGACGCAGGCCCTGGTCGAGACCGGCGCCACGCTGGCCTTCGATGCCACGGGCGGCGGCAAGCTCGCGGGCCAGATCCTCGGCTGCATGGAAGCGGCGCTGAACCGCACCGCCAAGGAATACAGCCGCTACGGCTCGACCACGCACAAGCAGGTCTACATCTACGGCGGCCTGGACCGCTCGCCGACGGAGTTCGTGCGCAACTTCGGCATGGCGTGGGGCATGGGCGGGTGGCTGCTGTTTCCGTTCCTGCAGAAGCTCGGGGATGAAGGCGCGCAGCGGCTGAAGGCGCGCGTGGTGGCGGAGTTGAAGACCACGTTTGCGAGCCATTACACGCGGGAGGTTTCGCTGCTCGAGGCCTTGCAGCTCGATGCGATCGGGGTGTATGGGAAGCAGGCGACGGGGGAGAAATTTCTGCTCAATCCGAACAAGGGCGTGGCGGCTTGAATGCCGCTGCCCTCACCCCTGCCCTCTCCCGGAGGGAGAGGGAGCAATAGCCCGACACCATCTCGCCGCTCCGTCTTGTCCCCTCTCCCTCCGGGAGAGGGCTAGGGTGAGGGCTCTGTGCCCCCGACAAAGCGCGGCGCCCGCCAGCTAAACCACCAACCGATACCCCACGGCCGTTTCGGTCAGCAAATGCCGCGGCTGCGCCGGATCCGCTTCCAGCTTCTGCCGCAAATGCCCCATGTAGATGCGCAGATAGTGGCTCTGGTCGGTATGCGACGGGCCCCATACCTCGCGCAGCAGCTGGCGCTGCGTGAGCACGCGGCCGGCGTTGGCGACCAGCACTGACAGCAATCGGTACTCGGTCGGCGTCAGGTGCACCTCGGCACCTGTGCGGCGCACGATGCGCGCGGCGCGGTCCAGTTCGACCTCGCCGAAACGGAACACCGCTTCTGCCGTTTCGTCGCCGCCCGCCGCGCGCGGCCGGCGCAGGTTGGCGCGCACGCGCGCGAGCAGCTCGCCGGTGCCGAAGGGCTTGGTCAGGTAGTCGTCGGCGCCGGCATCGAGCGCGGCGATCTTGTCGGCCTCGTCGCTGCGCGCGGACAGCACGATGATCGGCACGGCCGACCAGCCCCGCACATCGCGGATCAGGGAGACGCCATCGCCATCGGGCAGGCCGAGGTCGAGCACCAGCAGGTCGGGCTGGCGCGTGCCGGCCGCTGCGAGCCCGTCGCGCAGCGTGCCGGCCTCATGCACCAGCCAGCCTTCGGCCTCGAGCGCACCGCGCACGAAGCGCCGGATCTGCGGCTCGTCCTCGATCACGATGGCGGTGGGCGATGGCATGGATTCAGAATTGTGCTTCGGCTGTTTCCGGTGGTTCCCGGCGCGGCAGGGTGACCGTGAATTCTGCACCGCCGCCCTGCGCATTGGCCGCGGCAATCTCGCCGCCGTGCGCGCTCACCACGGCGCGGCAGATTGCAAGGCCCAGGCCCACGCCCGGCGTGGCCGACTCGGTTTCGCCGCGCGTGAACTTGTCGAACAGCTTCTGCTCGCGGCCCAGCAGCGCGGCGGGCAGGCCCGGGCCGTGGTCGCGCACCGTGAGCATCAGCGTGCCGGGCTCGGCCCGCGCGCCGACCACGATGGGCGGCGCGCCGTACTTGGTGGCGTTCTCGATCAAGTTGACCAGCACGCGCTCGATCAGCACGGCATCGAATTCGACCAGCGCAAGCCCGGGCTCGAGCGCGGTCTGCACCACGGTATGGCCGAGCGCGGTGCGCGCCGCGCGGATGGCCGAGCCGACCACCTCCTCCACCGACTGCCAGTCGCGCCGCAGGTTCACCGCGCCGCCCGCAATGCCGCTTTCGAGCCGCGCCATGTCCAGCAGGTTGTTGACCAGCGCATGAAGCTCGTGGGCCTGCGCGACGATGGCGCGCGCCGCCTCGGCATGCGCCTCGGGCGGCAGCGTCTGCAATGATTCGGCCAGCGCGATCAATGCGGTGAGCGGCGTGCGCACGTCGTGCGAAATGGCGCCGAGCAGCGCGTTGCGCAGGCGCTCCGATTCCATCTCGACCACCGCCTGCTGCGCCACCTCCACATAGTGCACGCGCTCCAGCGCAATCGCGATCTGCCGGGCCAGCGTGTCGAGCTGCTGCGCCTGCTCCGGGATCAGCAGCCAGCGCGGCTGCGCCGGCGAGAGCGCGAGCACGCCGCGCACGCGCATCGGGGCCTGCAGCGGCACGTAGTGCCAGGGCTGGGCCGCCAGCGTGGCGGTGGCCAGGCCCGCAGGCTGGCCGTGGCGGAAGGCCCAGTCGGCCACCTGCGCATCGAAGCCCTCAGGCGGGCTCTTGGGCAGCACGAGCTGGTCGGCCGCATCGGTGACCAGCACCAGCGCCTGGCCGCCGAAGTGCCCCTGCACCGCGGCGGCGCCCAGCGCCACCACCTGCGTGCTTTCCAGTGCGGCCGAGAGTTCGCGCGTGAGTTCGAACAGCGAGCGCGCGCGCCGCTCGCGGCTGGTCGACACGCCGGCCGCAAAGCGCAGCCCCGCCATCAGCTGGCCCACGAGCAGGCCCACGCCGAGCATGACCGCGAAGGTCAGCACGTACTGCACGTCGCTCACCGCGAACGACAGGCGCGGCGGCACGAAGAAATAATCGAACGCCGCCACGTTGAGCAAGGCCGCAAGCGCCGAGGGCCCGCGGCCGAAGCGCATGGCCACGCCGACCACGCCCAGCATGAACAGCATCACGATGTTGGACAGCTCCAGCACGCGGGCCAGCGGCGTGCAGACCAGCGTGAGCACGACGCTCGCAGCCGTGGCCCAGGCATAGCCCGGCCAATGGACAGGCGCCTTCTCGTGGTCGTCGTCATCGGCGCGCGTGGCGGCGATGGGCGCGCGCGCCAGGCGGCGCGAGCTGTCGGCGCGGCCGACTTCCATGATGTCGAGCGCGGGCGCGCGCCGCGCCAGCGCGCGCGAAAGCGGCATTGGCGTGGCGGGCCACCAGCGGCGCCAGCCGCCGGGCTGCTCCGAGCGCCCCAGCACCAGCGTGGCGCAATTGAGCCGCCGCGCCTGCTCGGCCAGCTGCTCGGCCACGTCGGAGCCGGTGAGCACCGCGGTGGCCGCACCCAGTTCCTCGGCGAGCTTGAGCACCGCGAGGATGCGGTCGCGCTCCTCGGCGGCGAGCCGCTGCAGCCGCGGCGTCTCGACATACGCGGCGTGCCAGCGCACATTGAGCTGCCCCGCAAGCCGCGCCGCAGTGCGCACCGTCTGCGCGTCGCCCTCGTGCGGCCCGACGCACGCGAGGATCGCGCCCGAGGTGTTCCAGGCCTGCAGCGCGCCGCCCTGCCCGTCCTTTCCGTTGCGGCCGGCCGCGCCCGACTGCTCGACGCGCCAGCCGCGCACGTCGTCTTCCACATGCTCGGCGGTGCGGCGCAGCGCAATTTCGCGCAGCGCGATCAGGTTGCCCTTGCGGAAGAAGTTCTGCGCGGCACGCTCGGCCTGCTGGGGCAGGTAGACCTTGCCGGCGGCGAGCCGCGCCGCGAGTTCGTCGGGTGTGACGTCCACCAGCACCACCTCGTCGGCTTCGTCGAGCACGGTGTCGGGCACGGTCTCGTGCACCCGCACGCCGGTGATGGCGCCGACCGTGCCGTTGAGGCTTTCGAGATGCTGCACGTTGAGCGCCGACCAGACCTCGATGCCCGCGGCCAGGAGCTCCTGCACGTCCTGCCAGCGCTTGGCATGGCGGGAGCCGGGCGCATTGGTGTGGGCCAGCTCGTCGACCAGCAGCACGGCGGGCTTGCGCGCGAGGGCGGCATCGAGATCGAATTCGGCGAGCCTGCGGCCGCGGTGGTCCACCTCCCGCAGCGGCAGCAGCTCGAGCCCCGCGAGCAGCGCCGCGGTTTCGCTGCGGCCATGGGTCTCGGCCACGCCGACCAGCACGTCGCGCCCCGCGGCACGCTCGCGCTGCGCGGCGCTCAGCATGGCCCAGGTCTTGCCGACGCCCGCGCTCGCGCCGAAGTAGATGCGCAGCTTGCCGCGCAGCGCGCGCGCCTCGTCGCTGCGCAGTTGCGCAAGCAGGGCATCGGGATCGGGGCGGGTGTCGGGCATGGTGCTGGCGGTGGCTGCGCAGGTTAGCGCATCGGCGCGCCCTTGCGGCGCTTGGCATGCCGCCGCGCGGTGCGCGAAAGCGCCCACCAGGCAAAGACCAGCGGCGCGAAGAGTGCTGCAAATGCCAGCAGCAAGCGGAAGAGGTCAGTGGCCATCGAGCGCGAGATTCAATGCCAGCACATTGACGCGCGGCTCGCCCAGCCAGCCCCAGAGCGGTGCCTGCGTGTGGCTGGCGACCAGCGCCTTCACCTGCTCGGGCGGCAGCCCGCGCACGCGCGCCACGCGTGCCGCCTGGTAGAGCGCGGCGGCGGGGCTGATGTCGGGGTCGAGCCCGCTGGCAGAGGTCGTGACGAGATCGACCGGCACAGCCGCGGTATTGCCCGGGTCGGCGGTGCGCAGCGCCTCGATGCGCGCCTTGACCGCATCGGCCAGCGCCGGGTTGAGCGGCCCGAGGTTCGAGCCGCCCGAGGCGCTCGCGTTGTAGGGCTGCGGCGCGGTGGCCGAGGGCCGGCCCCAGAAGTGCTTCGGATCGCTGAAGTTCTGGCCGATGAGGCTGGAGCCCACGGCGGAGCCGTTGCGCACGACCAGGCTGCCCGCGGCCTGCGACGGAAACAGCGCCTGGGCGGCGCCGGTGACGGCCAGCGGGTAGACCAGGCCGGTGAGCGCACTCAGCAGTGCGAAGAGCACCAGCGCGGGACGAATGATGTTGTTCATGGTGAAGAGCTCCTCAGACCAGATGGACTGCGACCAGCAGCCAGTCGATCAGCTTGATGCCGATGAAGGGAACGAGCAGGCCGCCGAGGCCATAAATGGCCAGGTTGCGGCGCAGCAGCGCGGCCGCGCCCACCGGCCGGTAGCGCACGCCCTTGAGCGCGAGCGGAATCAGGAACACGATGACCAGCGCGTTGAAGATCACCGCCGAAAGAATCGCCGACGACGGACTCGCGAGCCGCATCACGTTGAGAGCGCCGAGCTGCGGGTAGGTCGAGACGAAGATCGCCGGGATGATCGCGAAGTACTTCGCCACGTCGTTCGCGATCGAGAAGGTGGTGAGCGAGCCGCGCGTCATGAGCAGCGCCTTGCCGGTTTCCACCACCTCGAGCAGCTTGGTCGGGTTCGAGTCCAGGTCGACCATGTTGCCGGCCTCCTTCGCCGCCTGCGTGCCGCTGCCCATGGCCACGGCCACGTCGGCCTGCGCGAGCGCGGGTGCGTCGTTGGTGCCGTCGCCGGTCATCGCAACGAGGCGGCCTTCGGACTGGTACTGGCGGATCAGCGCGAGCTTGTCCTCGGGCGTGGCTTCGGCCAGGAAGTCGTCGACGCCGGCCTCGGCCGCAATGGCCGCGGCGGTGAGCTTGTTGTCGCCGGTGATCATCACGGTCTTGATGCCCATGCGGCGCAGCTCGGCAAAGCGCTCCTTGATGCCGGTCTTGACGATGTCCTTGAGCTCGACCACGCCGAGCACGCGATTGCCCTCGGACACGGCCAGCGGCGTGCTGCCGCGGCGGGCGGTTTCCTCGGACGCGCGCAGCACCTCGGCCGGCATGCTGCCGCCGATCGATTCGACATGCCGGCGGATCGCATCGACCGCGCCCTTGCGCAGCAGCACCGCGTCGGCATCGAGGCTGTTCGGCGCGGCCGGCAGGTCGACGCCGCTCATGCGGGTCTGGGCAGTGAACGGCACGAAGCGCGCGCCTTCGACAGATGCGGCCTCCAAGCCATCGCGGCGAGCGAGTTCCACGATGCTGCGGCCCTCGGGCGTTTCGTCGGCCAGAGACGCGAGCATCGCGGCGCGTGCGAGGCGGCCCTTCGGCACGCCGGGCGCGGGCAGGAAGGCACTCGCCTGGCGGTTGCCGTGCGTGATGGTGCCGGTCTTGTCGAGCAGCAGCACGTCGACGTCGCCGGCCGCTTCCACGGCACGGCCCGAGGTGGCGATCACGTTGGCCTGCATCATGCGGCTCATGCCGGCCACGCCCACGGCCGAGAGCAGGCCGCCGATGGTGGTCGGAATCAGGCACACCAGCAGCGCCACCAGCGCGGTCAACGACACCACGGTGCCCGCGCCTGCGGCCTCCACGCTGAACAGCGAGAACGGCAGCAGCGTGACGGTGACCATCAGGAACACGAGCGTGAGCGCGACCAGCAGGATGGTGAGCGCGATCTCGTTGGGCGTCTTGTGGCGCTTGGCCGCCTCGACCATGCCGATCATGCGGTCGAGGAACGACTCGCCCGGGTTCACCGAGATGCGCACTACCAGCCAGTCGGACAGCACGCGCGTGCCGCCGGTCACCGCCGAGAAGTCACCGCCCGATTCGCGCACCACGGGCGCCGATTCGCCGGTGATCGCGCTCTCGTCGACCGAGGCCACGCCCTCGATCACCTCGCCGTCGAGCGGGATGACGTCGCCGGTCTCGACCAGCACCACGTCGCCCCTTCGGAGATTCGGCGCCTGTTCGGGAAGCCACTGGCTTCCGTGACGCGGTTCCTTGAGCTTCTTGGCCCAGGTGTCCTTGCGCAGGCCGCGCAGCGAAGCGGCCTGCGCCTTGCTGCGGCCCTCGGCCAGGGCTTCCGCGAAGTTCGCGAACAGCACGGTGAACCACAGCCAGATGGTGATGGCCAGCACGAAGGCAGGCTTCATGCCGGTGTCGCCCGGAAAGCTCAGCGCATGTACCCAGAGCAGCGTCGTGAGGATGCTGCCGATGTAGACGATGAACATCACGGGGTTGCGCCACTGGGTGCGCGGGTTCAGCTTGGCGAAGGCGCCCCACAGGGCGGGCTTGACCAGCGACGCATCGAGCAGCGAGAGAGTTGTCTTTGTATGAATCATGGTGCGCTCCTTCATTTCCAGAGCACGAGGTGTTCGACCACGGGCCCGAGCGCCAGCGCCGGCACGTAGTTGAGAAGGCCGACCAGCAGCACCGTGCCGATCAGCAGCGAGACGAACAGCGGCCCGTGCGTGGGCAGCGTGCCGCCAGTGACGGGCAGGCGCTGCTTGGCCGCGAGCGAGCCGGCAATGGCCAGCACCGGCACGATCACCGCGAAGCGGCCGAGCCACATCGCAAGCCCGAGCAGGCCGTTGTAGAACGGCGTGTTGGCCGAGAGGCCCGCGAAGGCGCTGCCGTTGTTGTTGGCGGCCGAGCTCAGTGCGTAGAGGATTTCGGAGAAGCCGTGGGCGCCGGGGTTCGCGATGCCGGCCTTGCCCGCACCGGCCAGCACCGCCACCGCCGTGCCCGCCAGCACCAGCACAGGTGTGACCAGGATGGCGATGGAGATCAGCTTCATCTCGCGCACCTCGATCTTCTTGCCGAGGTACTCGGGCGTGCGGCCGATCATCAGCCCCGCGATGAACACCGCGAGCATCGCGAAGATCAGCATGCCGTACAGGCCGCTGCCCACGCCGCCGAACACCACCTCGCCCAGCTGCATCAGCACCATGGGCACCATGCCGCCGAGCGGCGTGAAGGAGTCGTGCATCGCGATCACCGCGCCGCACGAGGCGGCCGTGGTGACGGCGGCGAAGAGCGCCGAGGCATCGATGCCGAAGCGCACTTCCTTGCCTTCCATGTTGCCGCCGCTTTGCAGCACGCCATGCAGCTGGTCGACGCCGAGCGCGCCGAAGAGCGGATTGCCGGCCTGCTCGGCGGGAATGACGACCATCACCGCGGCCACGAACATCACCGTCATCGCCGCGAGCACCGCCCAGCCCTGGCGCAGGTCACCCACCACGCGGCCGAACGCGAAGCACAGGCCTGCAGGGATCAGGAAGATCGCGAGCATCTGCAGCAGGTTGCTGAGCGCGCTCGGGTTCTCGTAGGGATGGGCCGAGTTGGCGTTGAAGAAGCCACCGCCATTGGTGCCGAGCATCTTGATGGCTTCCTGCGAAGCCACCGGGCCCATGGCGAGCGTCTGCGTCCTGGTGGTGGCGTCTTCCATCACCGGCTCGCCCTTCTCGTTCTTCTGCGGCTGGCCGTCGGCACCGTTCTTCGGATGCTGGAAGGCCGTGGCCTCGACCGTGTCCACGGTCTTGTAGGCCTCGAAGTTCTGGATCGCGCCCTGGCTCACGAAGAACACCGCGAGCACGAACGACAGCGGCACCAGCACCCACAGCGTGATGCGCGTGAGGTCGGCCCAGAAGTTGCCGACCAGGCCCCTGGCCTTGCCGTCGCCGCGCCGCGCGAAGCCGCGGATCAGCGCGAAGGCCACCGCGATGCCCGTCGCGGCCGAGAAGAAGTTCTGCACCGCGAGCCCGAGCATCTGCGTGAGATAGCTCATGGCCGACTCGCCGCCGTAGCCCTGCCAGTTGGTGTTGGAGACGAAGCTCACCGCGGTGTTGAAGGCCGAATCGGGCGAGATGGCACCCATGCCCGCGGGATTCAGCGGCAGCCAGCCCTGCAGGCGCTGCAGCGCATAGACGAAGACCGCGCCCACGGCATTGAAGGCCAGCAGCGCGAGCGCGTAGCGCAGCCAGTGCATCGATTGCTCGGGACGGGTACCCGCGAGCCGGTAGAGCGGCGCCTCGACGCGCTGCATCCAGCGCGGCACGCGCTCGTTGCACAGCGCGGCAAGGAATTTGCCGACAGGCCAGGCCAACACCAGCAGTGCGGCCAGGAAAAGAGCCAACAGGCCCCATGCGGAGGAGGTCATTTCAAAACTCCTCGGCACAGATCAGCGCGAACACGAGGTACGCGAACAGGAGCACGGCCACCAGCGCGCCGAAGCCGTAGAGTGCTTCGAGGCCGATCACGATGCAGCCCCTTGCGCCGTTCCCGCCGCATTCTTCGGCGCGCCAAGCCGGTCCAGCCCGACGGCCATGGCCGCGGCCACGGCCCCCAGCGCCAGAAGGGCGCCCATCCAGACGAAGTCCATTCATCACTCCTCAAGCGAAAACAAGGACTCGAGTCTCGGCAGGCGTCCGTAAAAACGGGAAACAGAGTCGGCCAGGGCGCATAAAGAAACCGTAAAAGCGTCCCCTCTTTTCCAAAGGGCTCGACAACCCCTCGGCCACCGCTTGATAATCAAAGCAGCTTCTTTGAATAAGAAAGATGACCTCGCGCCCCCTCGACGCCAAGCCCGGCTGGATGCCGCACCAGCCGGCGGACCGCATCCTGTCCACGCTCAAGACCCGTGGCGCGCTCGGCATTCCCGACATCGCCAAGGTGCTCGACGTCACGGTGGAGGCCGTGCGCCAGCAGATGGCCAAGCTGCAGGCCGAAGGCCTGGTCGATGCCGAGAGCCGACCTGCGGGCCGCGGCCGGCCGACGCAGATCTGGCGCCTCACCGGCGCCGGCCACGCACGCTTTCCCGACACGCATGCCGAAATGACGGTGCAGATGATCGGCGCCGTGATCAGCGTGTTCGGCGAGAAGGGCATGGACCGGCTCATCGGCGCGCGCGAGGAGGCCATGCGCGCCAACTACCGCGAGGCGATGCGCGGCACGCGCAGCCTCAAGAACAAGCTCGAACGGCTGGCCGAGATCCGCAGCCGCGAGGGCTACATGGCCGAGTTCCGGCCCGAGGGCGACGGCTTCCTCTTCATCGAGAACCATTGCCCCATCTGTACTGCGGCGCGCGCCTGCACCGGCTTTTGCCGCAGCGAACTGCAGCTCTTCGACGAAGTGCTGGGCCCCGGCGTGAGCGTGAGCCGCATCGAGCACGTGCTCGCGGGTGCGCGGCGCTGCGCCTACCAGGTGAGCCCGAAGAGCGCGGCGTGATTCGATTCGATTTCTAAACCCGAAAGGAAAAACCCACCATGGAACACACCCTGCCGCCCCTGCCCTACGCCCTCGACGCGCTGGCACCCGAGTACTCGAAGGAGACCCTCGAGTACCACTACGGCAAGCACCACAACGCCTACGTGGTGAACCTCAACAACCTGCAAAAGGGCACCGAGTTCGAATCGATGCCCCTTGAGGAAATCGTCAAGAAGTCCAGCGGCGGCATCTACA